>Ga0209795_10000125_pt1 | contig 72440 bp, 72 predicted proteins | sample AgamicOrMarz_FD_187166 | JGI IMG/M metagenome (GOLD analysis project Ga0209795, IMG submission 187166) | Agave microbial communities from Guanajuato, Mexico - Or.Ma.rz (SPAdes) (version 2) | ecosystem: Host-associated > Plants > Phyllosphere > Phylloplane/Leaf | place: Guanajuato, Mexico...
ACAATGTGGCAGCAAGGTTGGAATGTCCGTCGAATTGCAAAGTAGAAATGTCCGCGAGGCCGCTTTCCGGCACACCAATCAGCCCCGATCTGAGCGGCTGATCCCGCTTGCAAGATCAGATCGGGGCGGGTCAGAACCACCCTTCGGCTTTAGCTTTGAGGCTATTCGAACGATCCTTCACTCGGCAGCAGGTCGCGCCAGCGCTTTCGCTCGCCGGGCAATCACCGCCGGGTCGTTCATGTAATCCGTGCGCCTTCCGGGCTTGCGACCTCTCGGCTTATAGCCATTTTTGTCACTGTTGGTCTTGACGACCGGCGGCACATGCTGGTCCTGGCGCTCCTTGACGTAAGCCAGAACATCACCCAACCGCTTGTTCTCGGTAATTGCCGCATGCGTTACCCGCTGGTCCTTGTCGAACACCGTATAGGGTAGGGAATATCCTTTCCAGCGTACATCGAGGCGACCATCCGCATAGGCATAGGTCTCGACATAATGGCCAACCAGACCACGCGTCACTTCGGTCTCCGCCAACATGATCCGCTTGCGTTCAAACGAAAACGTCAGCTGTGTTCCGACGTAACGCTGCTCGCGTTTACACAGGATCTCGGTCAATCGATCCGGCGCCAGATTCAACGGCCGGTGCAAATCATCGGAACGGGCAGGGACGATGGAAAATCGCGCATTATACCGGCTCATGAAACTCGCCAGAAACGCGTTGCCGGCCTCCATGTTATCAATCCTGGCCAGTCGCAATGCCTTGACCAGGCGATCCTGCAATGTCCGGTTCATCCGTTCGACACGACCCTTGGCTTGGCTCGAATTTGCGCAAAGAATCTCGATGTTTAACTCACCAAGCGCACGCCCGAACTGCGTCATCGCCTGGCCGCCCTTGGCATCCTTCTTTGCCACTCGGAACACCGAATGCTTATCTGAATAAAATGCAATCGGGGCGCCATGTTCGCGCAGATACAGCCCTAGCGCTTCAAAATACGAGAACGCACTTTCTGACCGTACGAACCGCAATTGCATCAACTTGCCGGTCGCATCGTCGATGAACACCAACAACGAACATGGATCGCCACGGTCTTCAAACCAGCGATGCTCCGACCCATCAATCTGCACCAGTTCGCCGTAACCCTCGCGACGCAATCTTGGCTGATGGAACGTCCGACGCTGCTTGCGCGACAACCAGATGCCCGCATCGATCATCCAATGACGCAACGTCTCGCGCGACACACACAATCCATCCCGCTCGGCCAGCATCTCTGACGCAAGGGTCGGGCCAAAGTCTGCATAACTTTCCCGGACCAGCGTCACCGCGTAATCCCGAACGCCGTTGCTGATCCGGTTGTTTGATGGACGTCCGATCGCCTTGTGGCGGATCGATGCGGCTCCACCAATGCTCATCCGGGTCAACAATCGGCCCACCTGGCGCGTGCTCACGTCAAGCACATGCGCCGCCGTCACCATCGTCATACGGCCAGCCGCCACCTTCGACAAAACTTCGATCCGCTGCAGATCCCGTTCGCTCATCGCTATCAATCCCATCTGCTCGTCTCCGCGTTATCAAACGCGGGGAGTGTGACACTCTAACTTTGCTGAATTAGGACATTCTAACTTTGCGGCTACACACAAAGATCGCATAAGATACCTTATGGAACTATCACGACTAGTATCTTGTCGGCCTGCACAATAGCTTGTCGAGGGCCTCGCCACAGGCCGCGACATCAAGGCTATCGCTGCGCCAGGCGATGAACCCATCCGGCCGTACCAGCAGCAGCGCCTGCGCATCGTCGTAATCGAGGCCGTAGCGCTCGAACAGATCGGCGCGCTCAACGCGCTCCACCCGCGGGTGAGCGGGTACATTGAGGCGCGCGGCGAAGCGGCCGGTGACGCCTGGCAGGTTGTCAAGCGCGGTTGCGATACGGTCGACCGCTTCGGGATCCAGCCGCTTGCGTGAGAGCGCAAGGGCAGTGAAGCCGTAGCCCGCGATCAGGTCGAACACGTCACGCCCGCGTCGGATCGGCGCGTCGGGTGCCCGATCCCCCGCCCGAGGGGCGGAGGTGCCCTTGCTCCTGTCCTGCTCAGCATACCCGACATCGATCTGTGACAGCGCGCGGAAGGCGAAAGTCTGCACGCGGTCGAAGTGCGAGGCGGGACCGACCACCAGTGGTGCAAGCACGTCCCGCAGTTTGGCGCGCCAGCCGGTCTGCGAGGCACCGATATCGAACATGCGGTCGGACAGTTCGAGAACGTGATGGGCCACCGGCAGCCGCTCTGCCTCGTAGCTGTCGAGCAGCGCGTCGCCAGCCTCCCCTTTCAGCACCGCAGCGAGCTTCCAGGCGAGATTCGCCACGTCCTGCAATCCCGTGTTCATGCCCTGACCGCCTGCGGGCGAGTGGATGTGCGCGGCGTCGCCCGCAACGAAAACACGTCCCACGCGGTAGCGGTCCACTACCCGGTGTTGCGACGAGAAGCGAGTCAGCCATACCGGATCATGTAGCCGAACCGGTCGACCCGCCGCCGCCTCGAATCCGTCCTGGAGGTCGGCCAGGTCGAGGTGGGACCAGGCTTGCTCTTGGTTTTGGGGCGGATTGAGGTCGGTCGTCATTACGCGCGCCACGCCATCGCCCTGGAATGGCACGTAGAGGCCCAGCCGCTCGCCGTTGAGGAACACGCGAAAGCGCTTGTCGGACAGGTCCCAGTCAACCTGCACGTCACCGAGCAGAAAGCCTTGGGGATACTTGGCGCCCTCGAACGAAAGGCCGAGGCCTTGACGGACGAGGCTGTGGGCCCCGTCGGCACCGATGAGGTAACGCGCGCTAAGCGTCAGCGCAGTCCCGTCCGCAGCGCTGGCGCCGACAACGACGCCGTAATCATCCTGGCTGACAGCCTTCGCCTCTACGCCGCGGTTGACCACCAATCCGGCTTCGGTCAGTGCCCCGATCAGCACTCCTTCGGTTGCCGCCTGCGGGATCATGGTGATGAAGCGGAACGGCGTGTCGTTCGCCTGCGCCTGATCGAAGTGGAAGCCACCCACATGCTGGCCCGCGACGAAGATGTCGAAATCACTACTGGGGACCCCTCGTGCGAAGATGCTGTCAACCAGCCCCAAGGACGCGAACAGCTCCACCGACCGCGATGACATGACACCCGCTCGCGACTCCGACGAGGGCTCCGATCGCTTATCGATCACATACACGTTGACGCCACAGCGCCGGAGGAGGTAAGCCGCCATCAGCCCAGTTGGCCCGGCGCCAATCACCAGTACGTCGCACGAGATATCGCGTTTCAAGGTCATCAAAAGCCTCTGGGAGTTGCATAGAGATGTCTGCACAGTTAGTCGAGATCGAAGTGTGAGCGCAAAGCATCGCCGCATATCAGACGTCAACGCTACTCCCCGGCGGGTTCAGAGCTGGATTTCTTTACATCGCGCTCTGGAAGGAGCATGAAAGCGCGTTCCGCTAAAGTAGGTCCTCAATCATTATCGGCAATTTGCGGATCCGTCTTCCGGTGGCGTGATAGACAGCATTTGCAATGGCTGCGGTCGCTCCAACCATACCGACCTCTCCGATCCCTTTGACCCCGGAAATGTTCAGTCTCGTATCGGGCTCGTCAATCAGTTCCACCTGGATGTCACCGACATCGGCGTTCACCGGAAGAACGTAGTCCGCCAAATCGTTGTTGAGGACGCGCCCGTACCTAGGATCGACTTCGCCGATCTCGCGGAGAGCGGCGCCAATGCCCCACACAACGCCACCTATGACCTGACTGACCGCGGTGCGATGGTTCATCACCCGCCCACAATCGGCGACGCTCACCACACGCTCGACCCGGATCCGGCACGTCGTCGGCTCGACATGCACTTCGGCGAAATGGGCAATCCAGCTCCAGGCACTGTATCGCCCGGCATTTTCTCCGCCCACCGACATGCCCCCCTGCCCGCCTTGAGGTAGTTCCACGTCAAGATATGGACGCCGAACCCGCGAAAGGATTTCGTGCGCTGGGCCCTGTGCACCGCTGGGACCGACCAGGGCAACCAGTCTCTCGCGCATCATCAATGCAGCCGCTCGAGCTGCTGGTGCGGCTGTAGAACAGCCCCAGGACCCTGCTGTCATTCCTTGAGGAGCGGCCGCCGTTTCGCCGAGCTCAATGGTGAGTCGGTTCGGATCAACTTCCAGGATATTGATCAATTCCGCGGCGATAACGCTTCGCATTCCCTGGCCCATCTCGTGGCCGCCTATGGCAATTCGGCTCGTCCCATCCATGCGCAGCCTCAGCCGGACGACGTTTGGCCTCGAACTGGCGTGGTAGGCGCCTGTCGCCACACCAAGGCCCACAAGGTCGCCATTCAGGCTACGCATAGAGCGAGGTTCGGGAATGCGCCGTTCCCAATCAAAAAGCCTTGCTCCTCGCTGCAAGCATTCGGCAAGATAGCGAGAGGAAAAGGGTTTGCCGTCTATTGGATCTGTCTGCGTGTCGTTCGCCAGTCGGAGAGCAACCGGATCCATGCCGAGTTTATATGCTAGCTCGTCATATCCGCATTCCGTCGCGTAACTGGAAGGATGTTCGTGCGGTGCGCGCTGATACCCGACCGCCTGCCCGTCCACGCGAACACGACGCTGTGTCGAGCGCCAATTGGGTGTGGCATACATTCTGCTGACATTCTCGCCATGGCTAGCCCCATACTGGTCGTAGCGACTGTTCTGCTGCTCGGTATCGTAAATCACCGCTTCCAGTTTCCCCTCACTTGTCGCGCCTACGCGTACACGGTGGCGGCTGAAGGGCCGGTGGGTTGCCGTATGAAATATCTGGGAACGCGGCATCACGAGTTTGACGGGACGCTCAAGCAGAAGGGCTGCCATCACCACGAGCGCTGATTGTTCTTGCAGGCCCGCCTTTTGTCCGAAGCTGCCTCCGATATATGGACTGCTGCCTTCGAACAGTTCCGGGTTCATTCCCAGCATGCCAGCCAATCCGGATTTGAACGCGTTCGCGACCTGCGTTCCCTCCATAACGACGATCTTGCCATCGACGAAATTCGCGGTCGTCGAGATCATTTCGATCGGGTTGTGATGCTGTTGCGGATGGACATAGCTCACGTCAATCTTTTTAGCTGCACTTTCGTAAGCCGCCTCTGCATCGCCGGCTTCCTGATCCACTTGTACAGTTTCCCAATCGGCGCCAGGCTGGTCGTGCCACGCGGTGAAGGCGGCCTCACGGTAGCGCGGCCGAACTGCTTCGGCGCCTTCAATGGCGGCCTCGAGAGTTTCGGCCACAACGAGTGCGACCGGCTCGCCACGGTGTTGTACCGAAGGACGCATCATCGGCTGGAAGCCGGGGCTCGCACCGCCGCCGCCGCGGGATGCCGGTGTCTCCCTTAATTGTGAAAACTCTCTCCAGGTGAAGACCCTGACAACACCGGCGACGCTTGCGGCCGCAGTCGTATCGATGTCCTCGATTTCGCCCTTCGCGATGGCAGCAGGAACCGTCATGGCATGAAGCAGGACGCCGGTCACCAGGCGATCAGCCGCAAATAGCGGCTTGCCCAGCACCTTATCGCGCGCATCAACGCGGGGGCGATCGGGGTTACGGTCCAGTGACATCAGGCTTTCCTTCCTGCGGCGATCATGATCGCATCAGCGAGAGTTCGAGCTCCCAATTCGATCTTGAAGCGGTTGTGTTCTCCTGCTTCAGCGGTCGCGAGTGACGCACGCGCGGCGGCTAGGGCCGTTTCATAGGTGAGCCGTTGCCCGTGTAGCATCTCCTCTGTCTCCCGAGCCCGCCAGGGTTTCGTTGCTACCCCCCCAAGCGCAATACGCGAAGTCTGGATTCTGTCACCGCTTAATGTAAGGGCGACAGCTGCTGAAGCGATAGCAAACGCGTATGACTCCCGATCACGTATCTTGTGGTAGGTTGAAAGACGGCCGGCATCTGTCTTGGGAACCGATATACCCGTTATGATCTCACCGGCCGAAAGCGCGAACTCTATGTGCGGGGTGTTTCCCGGAAGCATATAGAACTCACTGATGGGGACGGCCCGCGCTCCAGATGGTCCGAGTATTTCAATGACAGCGTCAAGCGCCACGAGCGCAACCGGCCAATCACCGGGCGATGCTGCGCTGCACGCGTTGCTCGAGCCCAGAACCGCCTGGCCGCGATCCAATCCGCCTATGGCGGCACAACCCGAGCCCGGGTCGCGTTTGTTGCAGGGATAAATTCCGTTTGCTCCGTTACGGAAATAGAGACAGCGCGTCCGCTGCAACAGGTTCCCACCAACCGTTGCCATATTGCGAAGTTGCTGGGATGCAGCTTTTGTTAGACTCTCCGAAAGTATCGCGTAGTCGCGACGCACGACGTCATTCTCCGCGACATCCGCCATGAGCGCCCCCGCACCGAAGAACAAACGGTTTCCGCTCGTATCGATGCGCCCCGCACCTTCCAACGACGCGATATCGATCACATGGGTGGGTTTCTCGATGCCAAGCTTCATAAGATCGAAGAGCGTTGTTCCACCCGAAACATAATTCGCGTGACCGTTCCCATTGGCAAATGCTTGGACTGCTTCCTCGGCGGTGTGGGCGTGCGTGTAGTGTATGGGGCGCATCGTCATGCTCCCTTCATGATGCGGGCCGCCTGCTCCACAGCCGCAACAATGCCGGGATAAGCGCCGCAACGACAGATATTTCCACTGAGATACTCACGAATCTCGTCTCGCGAGGATGCGTGCCCCTCCTGGACACACGCAATCGCGGCCATGATCTGCCCGGGCGTACAATATCCACATTGTAAAGCATCATTATCGATGAAGGCCTGTTGCATGGGGTGCAGTGTCGAGCCGTCGGAAATGCCCTCGATCGTGGTGACCGTCCGCTTGTCGATTTTGGCTGCCATGGTGAGGCAGGACGCAACACGACGGCCGTCTATATGAACGGTGCAGGCACCGCACTGACCATGATCGCAACCTTTTTTTGCCCCGGTCAAAGCTAAGCGCTCACGGAGCAAGTCGAGCAGAGACGTTCGGGCGTCGATTTGCAGCGTAATCGGTTCACCGTTGACGGTCGTTGTAATCGGCATTGTGAAGCCATGTTCCGCAGGCCGGTGCTGAACGTTTTCCTGGGACACCGCGGCGTCAACGACAACCATACCGACGACCGGAGCGACAGCTCCAGCTTGCAGCACTCCCCGTCGGGTAACTGCCACGCTGTCTGCTGCCGGAAAGTCGGGTTCCTTGGTATGTCTCATAGCGCGGCTCCTTTCCGAGCGTCTTTCAGGGAAAGATTGTTGACCGGAGGCCATGCGAAGCCTCGCGCATACACTGGAAGTGCTTGGTATGCGTAAGCCCTGATCTCGAGAAATTCATCGCCTCGCCTGCGTTGCGGCACCGAGCTCCAGCACCGAACTCGATAGCTTTACCTTCGCGAAGAAAATGTCTCACCACAGCCACCGCGTCCGGATCGTAATTCTCCCTATGCGGGTTGCCCAGGCGGTCCGGAACGATCAGGATATCGAAGTTGGCCGGTTCAATTTCCTGTAGCAGTTTGAACCTGTGACCCACGTGTCCGACGTCGCCGCTATCAGCCGAAAATCCACGCAGAACAGGAGAAGATAAGGCGATCGTGACGTCGTAAGCCGCCGGACCCAAGTAGGAATACACGACGCTATGCGCGTTGCATCCATCGGTTATCATAACTAGAGCGTTCCGAAATGATCTCGCCATGTTCTGATACGTCTCAACTCGTTAAGCCTCTGAATGCGGGGCCGGTGCCTGACTGGCCCCGCGCTTGTTCAAACGTTCACTGGAAAACGTGCAGCACAGTTCATGAGGGATTGATCATCCCGAACACCTTTTCGAAGCTGCCGGTCTGCTCGGCCGTGCGCTGCGGCATGACTCTTTGTACCAACACTTCACTTGGGGTGGCATCTGCGCACAATAGCTCGACCGTTTCGCTGATGAAGGAATCGAGAGGCATCGCGTGTGGGTTGTTCGACTGGCCGGGCGTCAGTTCCGTCGCAACCAGCGGCGGGGCGATCTCGACGACCTTTATGTTCGTGCTCCGCAACTCGTGACGCAAGCTTTGGCTCCAGGAGTGAATGGCGGCCTTGCTGGCACTGTATGCGGAGGCGGATGCAAGTGGTACGAAAGCCAGGCCGGACGATACGGTAACGATGGCCGCCTCCTCCTTCGAGCGAAGATGCGGCAGGAGTTCTGCGGTCAACCGGATCGGAGCCAAGAGGTTGGTGGAGATCACGTCGTCCACTACCCCCATGTCGTACCGTTCTGCAAGGATATTCTCATAGGGCAGGATACCTGCATTGTGGATCACGACGTTCAGATCAGGTTGCTCCACGATAAGTTTGGCAGCGAACGCCTTCAGATCTTCGACCTTGGTGACGTCAAGTTGATATCCGGACATGCCGGGATTGGCTGCGATCACAGCATCGAGCCGATCCTTGTTGCGCCCGGTTATGATGATCCGGGCACCGAGCGCAGCCAAGGCTTCCGCCAAGCCGCGACCGATGCCAGAATTGCCTCCAGTGATGAGGATGGTTGCTTTGGAAAAGTTCACTTTTGTTACCTGTCTGACTGTGTTGATGATCCGCCATCAGCCGTCGATGCGGTTGATAGCCTCGAACGTCTGGAAGAAGCGTCCCTCGGCTTCGGCCAGGCGCTGAACCTTGGCGCGCTCCACGATCAGTTCGTCGGGAACGGTTTCGCGATCGAGCTGCCCAAGGATCTCGTTGATGAAGTCGTCAAGCGGCATGAACGCTTCGATCTTCGACTGCCCTGGCGTGAGCTCGGTACGGAGCGCTGGCGGTGGCATTTCGAGAACATCGATTGCGGACCGGCGAAGCTGATGACGCAGGGAGATGGAGTAGGAATGTACGCCTGCCTTCGTCGCACAGTACGTCGGAAAAGAGGCTCTCGGAACAAATGCCAGGCCCGATGACGTGTTGACGATGCGTGCTCGTGTCTGCTTTTGCAGATGCGGCAACAGCGCGGCAGTCAGGCGGATCGGACCATTGAGATTCGTCTCGACATGATCGCTGCTTTCTGCCAACGCAGCATCGCCGTCGAGCACGTTTTCAGGCCTCATAATGCCGGCATTGTTGAACACGACGTTGAGGTTCGGATGCGCGGCGACGATTTCGCGGACAAGGCGCTTGACGCTGTAAGGGTCGCGAACGTCAACCGTCATGGCGTGCATGTTCGGGAAGCGGCTGGCGATCTCCTGCAGCAAGGCTGTGCGCCGGGAGGCGATGATGATTGTGTTGCCCTGCTCGTGCAGCTTTTCCGCAAGGCCGCGGCCAATCCCGGAGCCGCCTCCTGTTATCAATATGGTATTCCCACTTTTCGGTAGAGCAGACCGTGTCACAGTTGAGGAAGTCGGAGTGGGTGCATTTGCTTGGGCGGCGGCAGACGATGCGGATGTCATGAAGCCTGCGGCAGCGGTTCCCGCGAGCGATGCAACCAGGACCCCGCGCCTGCTCATTCCGGGACCTGCACGCTTGCCACTTTGTGCGTCGTGATCAATGTCTTGCGTCATCTCGAAGCTCTCCCTGTTGAGAGCTCATTCGTACAGTCTGATCCGCGGCTAATAATCTAGGCTAGGTTGACAACATAATTCCTGTGACAATAACAATCGTCCCATGGATCTTCTCGACAGCATGCGTCTTTTCACACGGATCGTCGAGCGCGGCAGCTTTGCCGCCGCGGCGGATGATGTCGGCATTCCCCGGGCCACTGCCACCAACACGATCAAGGCTCTCGAGCGCAGGCTTGGCGTGGTGCTTTTGCACCGGACAACCCGTCACGTGGCGGCGACAGTGGACGGAGATGCCTACTATCACAAGTGCTGCGCATTCATCCGTGATCTTGAGGCCATGGAAGACGAGTTCAGCACTTCGTCGCCAAAGGGGCACCTGCGTATCGATGTACATGGCAACTTCTTTCGCCAGTTGCTCCTTCCACGGTTCCCGGAGTTCAGAGCGAGGTATCCCGACTTGACACTCCATATCGGTGATGGCGATCGGCTGGTCGATCTTGTCCGCGAGGGCGTCGACTGTGTCGTCAGGGCCGGCGAACCTGATGACAGCGGCTTGATTACCCGTCGCCTGGCGCTCCTCGAAGAAGTCACCGTGGCAAGCCCGGACTATCTCATCAGACAAGGCACACCCAGGCGTATCGAGGATCTCCATGCTCAGGCGCATCTGATGATCGGGTTTGTTTCGTCTCGGACCGGCACCGCGCTGCCACTCGAGTTCACAGAGGCAGGTATCGTGCGTCACATAACGCTGCCATCGCCATTGACCGTTACAAGTTCCGATACCAGCGCAGCACTTGCGCGCGCCGGGTTCGGGATCGCACAAGCGCCAAGGTTTCGCTATGCGGAAGACCTGGCGGCAGGATCGCTGATGGAGATCTTGCCCAACAATCCGCCGACGCCGACACCGATTTCGGTGTTTTATCCGAGCCAGCGGCACGTCTCCCGTCGCCTCCGCGTCTTCATAAACTGGCTGGTCGCGGTCTTTGATGACCCGCGGTAAGCGGCCACCGTGGTAGTATCTGCGCGTGACCTTGGCGGTTGACATGAAGAACGCCAGTCAACGTGACACCAAGCCGCGGCTAACCTGCTACAGAACCGCCGCCTAAATAAGGGATCGCCTCGCAGGTTATGACGTCGGGCGAGGCTGGACGAACCATTCGAAGTGTTTCTTCACCAGCGGGCTTACGACGAAGACAATGAGGCCAACCGTGGCTGGAGTGAGAAGCAGTGTTCGCTGCCACATAGGCCAATCATCGGTGAACGGGGCGATGATATAGAGTAGCAGCGTTACGATAGGATAGACGAATGCCATCATGAGGATCGTCATCCTGGTTCTCGATGGTGTCGCTGGCGCAAGCTCTTCGACCGCCGAGTTGCAGGTCCTGCAGATTTGATAAGTATCCGTCATAGGTTCGTTCTCGTTGCGTGATTGGGCTCTTTAGTACTCGGCGCTCGGCCTTTGGCGAAACCGTTTGTACCAGTCGTCAAGACGAGGATGATCGTCGCCGAAGGGGAGATCGAACCTCTCACGCGCCGTCTGGAATATAGGAAACACCGTACAGTCTGCGACCGTGGGTTCGTTCCCGGCAAGAAACTGGTTATTCCCGATCGTTTCCTCCAACACGTCCAGGATCTCCGCAACATACCGGAAGATTTTGGTGGCGGTTTCCAGCGATGGTGAAGGTTCTTTAGCGGGAAAGGAATTCGTTACGTTCCACAACCATAACTGAGACCGAACCACCAGATCGGTGCCCAGCCGCTCCAGCGATCGGATCCTTGCTCGGGAAAGCGGATCTGCTCCCAACATCGGCCTATTCGGATACAACTCCTCAAGGTATTCTACAATCGCGGCAGAATCGGTGATCGACATCCCGTCATCAGTTACGAGTGTTGGAGCGCGCCCGCTTGGATTGATTGCCAAATATTCCGGCGACCGGTGCTCCGCTCCCGCGTAGTCAAGCTCATATCGCGGGACGTCGATGCCTTTCTCCGCCAGATAAATGATGACGCGCCGAGGATTTGTCCCCTTCTGGAATTGATAAAGCAACATGCTGGTTCGCCTGTGTTTGTGTCGTTCTCTGTCATCAATCTAGATGCACTTGATCTTGTTACAATGCAGCTTTTATGCTGTTGCTAGAGTGACAGAAAGAGATGACGGATGACGCCTGCGCGACTAAAACGTGTGCCTGCCAGAGAGATGTTGTCCGACTTCGTGCGCGCTTGTCGGGAGCGCGCCTCTCCCGAAGTCCTTGGGCTGCCACCGACCAAGCGCCGTCGGACCCGCGGTCTGCGTCGCGAGGAACTTGCGGCGATAGCGGGGGTTGGCTTGACATGGTACACATGGTTCGAGCAGGGTCGTGACATTACGGTCTCTGACGATTTCCTGTTTCGTTTGGTACGAGGACTTCAGCTCGACCGGGCTGAACGGGAGCACCTGTTTGCACTTGCTGGTCGAACCCAGTCTTTGGACGACGCAGGGGATGCAGAGGTCCCACGGTCACTGCACAACATGATCAAATCCCTTGATCAGCCTGCCTACATCATGAACAGTTCATGGGACGTGCTGGCTCACAACACAGCCGCTGCTGCATTGTTCGAAGACATGGATATTCCACGACCTAACATGCTGCGCATCGTGTTCTTTTCGGACTTCTACAAGCAGAAGATCAGGGATTGGCGCTCCGCCGCGCGGGTTGTTTTGCTGAAGGCGCGTCATGACTATTTGACGGGCGGAAAGAGACCGGATTTAGGGTTCACCCTCGACGAGATCCTCCGGGCCGTTCCAGTAGCGAAAGAATGGTGGAATGACACGCAAATCGTCCGGATCGGTGACACCGACCTAGCTTTCCGGAATTCGCATGACGGCTACGACAGTTATCGACTTAGCATTCTTTCATCCGAAAACCGCCCAGGTCTTCGCATCGCCTTCTATGATGCGCTCGAGCCTTGACCATCTACAATCGGGGATCAACCGGGCGGTGCTTGGATCGCGCTGTCAATCTCTGACTGTCAAACGATCCGTGGAGGTTGCTATAGGCAACGAAACTTATGTTGTCAGTCTCGGCTCATGCTTAACAAGCTAGAGCGACTTCTTTATGAAGGTCCCGCTCGTGGAAATTACATGTGGGCACGGGGAGGATCACCGGGTGCCATGACTGAGCCGCCATCGAAACTGTTTCGAGGATCACGCATTTGAGTTGACTTGGATTAGGTGCGGAGAAATGTCCTGCGTGATGTGATTGAGGAGGATGCTCGGCGCCTGACCTTGATAAAATCTCGCCCGCTTCAGCCGTGCTACCGGAGGAGCAACAGGGCTTCATTCAGACCGAATTTAAACAGGCAGGCAAGCTGAAGCACCTTTCATTCAAAGGTGTTCGCAAGCAGCATTGCCAGGTCTGAACCAAAATAGCTGCGACGCTTGGATACGGGTAATTTTCGCGGATTCGCCGTCGGCTTACGATCGGGCGGTTGTAAAGCGCATTTCGGGAGGCCCATGACGGTCGCACGGGGCGGTTCAGATATTTCTGACGCTAGCACCCTTCAGTCAGCAGCGAGAGGAAACAGCTCGTGAAAGGCATCTCTAAACAGTTGCTGCAGCTTCGTCGGCTGCCATCCCTTGCGATATAGAAGCCACATCGGACGGACTAGGTTGAGCTCTCCCACATCAAGCAGGCGGAGATCGTTCGCCATTTGAGAAGGTCTGAGCGTCGTGTTTCCTATGGCAAGAAACAAACCTGTCCTGACGAGATATTCGGTGACATCCGTTGACGTTGTTTCCACTGCGAAGCTTGGCGGTGCAATTCCCCGCTCCTCGAACATTCTGCGAAAAGCGCGAACAGCACCCGTCAGAGGAGATGGACCGATCCATTTGCTTGCAGCAAGTTCCTCAAGGCTGACATTCTCTCGGCGAGCAAAGTCATGCTCCCTGCTGCAGAAGATGTGAAGTTTTGCATTCCCCAGAACCTCGCCGTCGACATCAGGAGGAATGACGTCTCTCACCGTACTGCATAGGAAGTCGATCGTTCCTCCGCGAAGCGCCTCCATCATGATCTGGTAGTTGGCTTGCATGACGACGAACCTTGCGGCCGGTGCAGCGCTCAACACCTTCGCAATAGCCTGCGGAACGAGTTCTGCAGCCGAGACCCTGATGGCGCCAACCGATACCGTTCCGGAAATGTGCCCTTCCAGGGCTTCGATATCGGCAGCGATTGCCGCAAGCTCTGCCACCGCCCTGCCAGCCCAGGAACTGAAAATTCGGCCTGCTATATTGAGCTGCGCCCCGGTTCGGTGGCGATCGACGAGGCTGCAGCCGAGATTTCCCTCAAGCGCGCGGATGCTCTTTTGCAGGGTCGCAGGACGCAAGCCCGCAAATTCCGACGCCGAGCGGAAACTATCATGCTGATGCATCGCCGCTATTGCCGTTAGCTGCGCCGTGGTCATGTTTGCCATCACCCTGGTCATTGGCCCAGTCTCTTCAGACTTGCCAGCTACGCTTATGGCGTTTCCGAGGAAGAACATGCACCGCAATGCGCGATGAGCCAACGCCTGCCCGGCTTTGGTCGTGGCAAGACGGTTCGGCCGCCTCTCGAAAAGTGCGGCCCCATAAAAGGTCTCAAGCGCGCCAATCGCCAAGGAGGCTGCGGGCTGAGTCAACCTGTGCGACTTCGCCGCGGCCCTGAGACTGATGCCCTCGGTAATCGACAGCGCGAGCCTGACATGCCGCAGGTTAGGCAGGTCCGCCGTCAAACTGGAATCGCCGCTGATGCACAAATATTGCACCCGCCTATTTTATGGGCTTTTTCGAGCATTTGGTTCAACGACTTTCCTAAAACAAATCACTCGTGGCTCTTTTCAAACCTATTCTGCTGAAGAAAGCTTTGGTTTCATAGCGGGAGAAATACGAAAAAAGCTCGAAAAAGCGATATTTTCTTCTAATCGGCGCCGGCTATCTCGAAACCGAAGGCTTCACCTTCGTCTTGACCCGATATCTGCCACCGTAGCGAAACTAATCACTTCTGCAGCGCAATCGATTGGTGCAGTCGCCGCATTCGGAAAGAATAAAAATGTCAGTCAAGATCGACATCAATGCAGATTTGGGCGAAGGCTTTGGACGCTGGAAGCTCGGCGATGACAAGGCAATGATGTCGATCGTCTCCTCTGCAAACGTGGCCTGCGGATTCCATGCCGGCGACGCGGTGATCATGACCAGATGCGTCGAGCTTGCCTTGGAAAACGAGGTCGCCTTAGGCGCCCATGTTGGCCTGCCGGACCTTTTTGGCTTCGGACGCGTCGCGATGGATATCGATCCGAGCGATATGAGCAAGCTTGCGCTCTATCAGTTGGGAGCGCTTGCGGCCATCGCCAAGGTTGGCGGTGCACGCGTCTCTCATGCCAGCATTCACGGAGCATTGTCGTCCATGCAAAGACGCGATCCGGCATATGTCGAAAGAACCTTCGACATGTTCAAGGCGTTTGATCCGGACATCATCGTTGCGACGGGCGTCGGCAGCACCGCAGAACGTTATGCCGACAAGATCGGCCTGAAGCGTGTCGGCAAAATCTTTGCCGATCGCGCCTATGGCGACGACGGTCTGATTGCCAGCCGCAAGCTTGCCGGATCCGTCCTGCATGACCCGGCGGCAATTAAAGATCGGCTCAAGGAATTTTTGCTGGACGGCGTAGTGACCAGCATGAGCGGCAAGAAGATGCCGATGAAGGCAAACTGCATCCTCATTCATTCCGATACCGACGGCGCCGTTAAAATCGCCGAAACTGTCCGAAACACGCTCGAGCAATACGGCGCCGAGATCACGGCGCTCGATAGTCTGGCGATTGGACCCTGATTTATGATTAACCGTAAAACACTCGTCCAGATCGGCTTGCCGCTGCCCGCCACGCTATTTCTCGCGGTATTCCTGGTGATACCAGCTCTGTTCCTCCTGAGCTACAGTGTCGGAACCCAGACAGCCGGCACCGTAGGGTTTCCGCTCACTCTCGGCAATTTTGCGAGGTTGCTTGGCAGCCCAACCTATCGAGGAATTTTCTTCCAGACGCTCGAGATCTCGCTGTGGACGACGCTGGCTTCGGCAATCCTTGCCTATCCACTGGCGTTGACCGTCGCGAGAGGCAACGCATTCTTCAGCCGCCTCACTCTCATACTGGTCGTCGCACCAATGGTGATGTCTGTGGTGGTCAGGACCTACGGGTGGCAGTTGCTTTTGGCAAATGGACCGCAAGGTGTCGTCAACTATGCCCTGACCATTCTTCACGCACCGATGCTGCCGAGATTATTGTATACCAAATGGGCGGTGGTAATCGCCTCCACCCATGTTTTCCTGCCCCTTATCGTGCTTCCACTCAGTGCTTCCCTTGCCCGTATTCCGGCAAGCCTTGTGGAGGCGGCGCGCATGCTGGGAGCGTCCGATCAAAGGGCATTCTTGTCCGTCACTTTGCCGCTCAGCATGCCGGGACTGGTCACAGGCTGCATGATCGTCTTCACGTTGACCTCGGCCTCCTATGTCACGCCTCAGATGATCGGTGGCGCAACCGGCGCCATGCTAGGCGTCCTGCTCGAACAACAGATTAACACCGTCTACGCCTGGCCGATGGGGGCAGCGATCGCTGTAATCATGGTGGCTCTGACACTCGCGGCCCATGGGGCGACCGGACGACTAATGGCACGTTCCGGTGTGGTTCGGGCGAATAAGGGGTAAAATGACGATGAACCGCTTTTCAACATTCGTCTTCGTTGTCGCGACGGCCCTCATCCTGGTTTTTCTCATTGCGCCTCTTCTCGTGGTCGTGTCGCTTTCCTTCTCCCAGAACCTTCTCGCGACCTTTCCTCCGAAGGGCTTTACATTCGACTGGTATGCACAGGTTATCGCCCAGGAAGATTTCCAGCGGTCCTTCAAGACCTCTGCACTGCTTGCGGTTGCCTCCACCTTCATGTCGCTGATGCTGGCAACACCCGCAGCGCTTGCGCTCAACCGCGGAATCCTGCCCGGCGCAGCGATCGTGGAAACTGTGCTGCTGTCGCCGATGATACTGCCTATCCTGATCGCGGGGCTTGCGTTGACGCAATTCACATCTTCGATCGGTCTGCATTCGACGATGGGCAATCTCTTCATAGGCCATACGCTGATTACGCTACCCTATGTACTGCGCACCGTCACGGCGAGCCTCAAACAGCTGGATCACAGCCTTGAGGAGGCGGCTAGCACGCTTGGAGCCTCGTCCATGACGATCTTCTGGTTGATCACGATACCGCAAATCATGCCCGGTCTAGTTGCAGGCTGCATCTTTTCCTTCATGATCTCGTTTGACGACTTCTCGCTCTCCTTCTGGCTAAGCAATACCGAGACCGAACCGCTTCCTGTTTTCCTCCATAACAAGATGGCAAGCGTCTTCGATCCCTCGATTGCCACCATGTCCAGTCTCATGATCGCAGTCGGGGTCATTGTCGTGCTTCTCATCGAACGAATCGTTGGCCTCAGAAAAGCTATGGGTGTGTGATGCCCGCGCATTCCAATCGAATGTCAGACAAAAAAAGGGAACAGTAGCAATGCAGAAATCGAAATCCACACTGATCGGCAACCGGCGGCAGTTCCTTGCCACGGCCGGAGCGGCCATGGTGGCGGCACCATTCGTGGGCAAGGGAACGGCTTGGGCGGCCGGCAAAACGCTGAACATCAGCACCTATACCAGCGTCCAGGGCGAATATATCGCCAAGCAAGTCATCCCTAGCTTCGAAAAGCAGTTCGACTGCAAGGTGGTACAGCGCCAGAGCACGACCTTGCCGACAATCTCCGTGTTGCGCACGGAAAAGGCAAGCCCCACCCTATCCGTAGCCATGATGGACGATATCGGCATCCCGATCGCCAAGGGCGATGGCCTGATTGCAAAATTGCCTGCAGACAAGATGCCGAACCTTCAGAACGCCTATTCGCGCTTCATCTACGAAGACGGCTTCGGGGTGGCTTTTGCGGTCTGCAAGTCGAGCCCCTGGTACAATTCCTCCGTCATCACTAAGCCGATGACGAGCTGGAACGACTTGTGGGACGAAAGCCTCCGCGGCCGTCTTCTCCTGCCCTCTGCAAAGCTGACACAGAGCATCATGCTGCTTGCCATGGCGGCCTCGATCGCCACCGGCAAGCCTGTCTCGGAGGCGCAGCACCAATTGTCCGACGGGTGGGCGCGCATGAAGGAACTGCGCCCGAATGTGCAGACGATGTACGAAGCCACCGGCACAGCGATCCTGCAGGTCGCGCAGGGGCAGGCCGACGTTGCGGGTCCGGATTTGTCCAAGTCGATGATGGCCTATATCGATCGCGGCGCGACAATCACCATGATGTCTCCGAAAGAAGGATCCTTCGCGGGCGTCAACGCGATGACGCTGACCGCGAACGCACCGGAGCCGGATCTCGGTGCCGCCTTCCTCGACAAGATGCTTTCCACCGAGGTGCAGGCCGGGCTGGCCGAGATGACCTATGCCGCTCCGCCGGTGCGTGGCGTGACGATCTCCAAGAAAGTCATGGATGTTATACCGACGAGCGAAGAGGATCTTGCCAAGCTGCACATGCTCGACTGGAACATCGTCAATCCCCAACGTGCCGAGATCATCGACATGTTCAACCAGATTTTCGGCTAAGGGATTACAATGATCTCCAATTCGGATCTAGCCCTGTCGGGACTGACCAAAACGTACGACGATTTTTCCGCTGTCGACAACGTGACGATGCGCATCAAACAGGGTGAACTCGTCGCATTCCTCGGCCCATCAGGTTGTGGAAAGACGACCACATTGCGAATGATCGCCGGCCTTGCCGAACCGACGTCGGGCGAGATCCTAATTGGGGGGACACGGGTTACCCATGTCCCGCCCCAGCGGCGCAATATCGGCATGCTTTTCCAGAACTATGCGCTTTTCCCGCATATGAGCGTGGCGGACAATGTCGGTTTCGGCTTGCGGATGCGGAAAATCTCGCGAGCTGAACGCGATCAGAAGGTGCGCGCTGCCTTGGACCTTGTACAGCTCTCCCATCTGGCAGACCGCTATCCGAGATCGCTTTCGGGCGGCCAGCAACAGCGTATCGCGCTTGCACGTGCGATCGTCATCGAACCAGCGCTCCTGCTTCTCGATGAACCGCTCGGCGCGCTTGACAAAAACCTTCGGGAAGCGATGCAGATCGAGTTACGACAAATCCAGCGCCGACTGGGGATAACCACCGTTCTCGTCACTCACGACCAGGACGAGGCGATGACCATGGCCGACCAGATCGCCATCATGAGCAAGGGCAGGATCGAGCAGATGGGGACCCCCAGCGAGATCTACTCTAGCCCTTCGACACGGTTCGTCGCGGGTTTCATCGGCGTCTCGAATTTCATCACCGGCACGCCCAGCGGCTCCGCCTGTGACAAGCACGCCTTGACTCTCGATGGTGGTGGACAGGCTATCGTCCGGGGTCCGATCGCCGGCGGAAATGTCCAGCTCACGGTGCGCCCCGAGGCGGTCGAAGTGCGTCAATGGTGCGCAGATGACGCAGCTGACCAGGAGACAAACTGGACGCGCGCCGTCGTCGACGATGTGATCTATCGTGGCTCGGCCACCCATGTGCTGATGACACGGGGTAATGGTGCTCCGTTTGTAGCCTTTATCCCGAACAAGGGCGGAGCGACCAGCCTTGTTGGCGTATCGAAGGGGGATACCGTCCTTGCGACGTGGCAAGAGGGTGCAAATCACCGACTGCCGGCCTGACTGGTCCGGCGCAACACATCTTTCTGCGGTATCCGAACATGAATACTCGAATCGCCACTGGAGACGGCCTGGCGCCATTGCCACGGCTTCTTGCTGTCTTCGTCATGACATGTGCCGTGTGCGCGTGCTCGCTGACCTTCGGCATCGTCAACGCCGCCCTGCCGGTAATGTCGACAGCGCTGAACGTTACCCCTCAAGACACGGTGGCGCTCGTCGCGAGCTTTCAGGTGTCGATGGTTGCCACGCTGATCCCGCTAGCCGCTCTGGGCGAGATCGTAGGCTATCGGCGTGTCTATCTTGCAGGACTGGCAGTCTTCGGCCTGTCATCCGCTATGATCTCGGCATCCGGACAGTTCGAAGCTGCACTCTTTTGGCGTTTCGTACAAGGGGTTGGCGCGGCTGGCGTGCTAAGCGTCAATACAGCGATCCTGCGTTTCGTCTATCCTCGCGCCTCGTTCGGCAGGGGCCTTGGCCTCAATGCCTTCGTCGCAGGATCGTCTACGGCCCTGGGGCCGAGCGTGGCCGCAGTAGTCCTTTCGCTGGCGAACTGGCACTGGCTTTTTCTGCTCAATGTCCCGATCTGCATCGTTGCTTTGATCATCGGCGCGATTATTGTCCCCGAGACGCCCAGAGCGGATCGTCGGCTGAATATTATCAGCCTGCTACAGCATTTGTTTGCAATGGTGGCACTGCTGTCGGCCATTCAGCTCATCGCCATCCGCGGGCTCTCCGCAGGATCGGTCGTGCTGGCCGTCGTCGGGGTCACGGCACTTGGTCTTTACCTCGCCCGGGAGTGCAAACGCGACGTCCCGCTGTTTCCGATCGATCTGCTGCGCATCCGGCCGTTCAGGCTCTCGGTCAGCGCGTCCGTTCTTGCCTTTGCCGCGCAGATCGTTGTTCTCACCGTCGTCCCGTTCTGGCTTGATCGGGCAATGCAGGCGAGCCAGGCCGAAATCGGATATCTGCTTAGCCTGTGGCCGATGATGTCGATGTTAGCGGCGCTTGCCTCGGGCGTATTGCTTGATCGCTTCACGGCACGCCGGCTCGGCATCGCCGGCATGGTGATCTTTGGTTTCGGGCTCCTTATTCTCGCCTTCGTCCATCCGGGTACGCCCTATTTCATCGTCGGCGCGGTGATGATTCTCTGCGGCCTTGGGTTCGGACTTTTCCAGACGCCCAACAACAAGATGATGCTCTCCGCCGCCCCGGAAGAACGGGCGGGATCGGCCAGCGGAAGCCTGGGGACCGCGCGCATGATCGGCCAGTCCTTTGGCTCGGCCGGCGCGGCCGTCGCGCTGGCCTTCTCGCCTGCGACGGCTCTCAATATTTCCGTACCACTGGCGCTCCTACTTGCCGGCGCAGCCGCAGTCGCAAGCGCAAACCGCTGACGCGTTCAAGACATCGAAAAACACGACAGGAAGACGTCCACGCATGACCGTTCTAGCGATGAAGTTCTACAATTCAGGCTATGCCACACGACTGCAGAACCTAGGCTTCGAGCCCATCAACTGCACGCAGGGTTTTGCAGAGCTCGGCCGGACACGGCCTCAGGACGTCAAGGTGATCGTCACCTCGGGATTTTATGGCGCAAGTGCTGCCGATATGGATCTTTTTCCCAATCTGGGCCTTATCTGCAGCGTCGGGACCGGCTTTGAGAACATCGATTTGGAGGTCGCGCGCGAACGCGGCATCCTCGTGACCTACGGTGCGGGGATCAATGCTTCGGCCGTCGCCGACCAGGCCATAGCTCTGCTCCTGTCTGCCGTAAGACGTATTCCACAGCAGGACCGTATCGCCCGCGCCGGCGGATGGAGCGATGGCTGGGATCCTGCGCCGCTCGCCTCGGGAAAAAAGATCGGCATCTACGGTCTCGGCCGGATCGGCGAGGCCATTGCCCGCCGCGCGCAGGGCTTCGATATGGATGTCTTCTATTACACAAGAAGCCCCAAACCGCATCTGCCCTATACCTATATCGGCTCTCTGTTGGAGCTCGCGCGCGCGAGCGACTATCTCGTCTGCGCGGTGCCGGGCGGTGATGATACATTCCACGCAATCGATTCCGGCGTCCTCGAAGCGCTGGGACCGCACGGTTTTCTTGTCAATGTCGCGCGCGGCAGCGTCGTCGCCACCGATGTTCTCGCCGAAGCTCTTCAGTCCGGCACCATCGCTGGAGCTGCTCTCGACGTCTACGAAAACGAGCCGGTGATCCCGGAGGTCTTGCGCGAGATCGACAACCTTGTGCTCACCCTGCACACGTCGGCGCGCGCACCCGAGATACAGGATATCAGCGCCGCGTTGATCGCAAGCAACATCCACGCCTTTCTCAAGGGCGAACCGGTGGTGACCCCGGTTCCCGGCAGCGCGCACTCCTATCATACGGATGTGACCGCAAACTGACCCCAACAATTGAGATCGATCGTCGCCTGCTCGGCGAAACTGCAAACAAGGAAGCAAGATGAAATACGTAAGTGACAAGCTCGCCGCGGTTGGCGCCTCCGCCTCGGTCGAAGCTTCGCAAAAGGCACGCGAAATGAAAGCTGCCGGTTTGAATGTGGCATCGCTTTCATCCGGTGAGCCGGACTTTCCGACGCCGGCGCATATCGCCGAAGCAGGGATCGCGGCGATACGCGATGGCATGACGACGTACACGGATGTCCGAGGCATCCCGGATCTCCGAAAAGCGATCCAGCGCAAATTCAAGCGCGAGAACAATATCGAGTATGATCTCGACAATATCATCGCCGGTCCCGGCGCCAAAAGCCTGATCGGGACGGCCCTGTCCGCCTCGGTCAATCCCGGTGACGAAATCATCATCCCGGCCCCGGCCTGGGTCTCCTATGTCGACATTGCCAAACTGGTCGGGGGCGCGCCGGTCGTCATTCAGGCGAAGGCGGAGTTCGGGCTCAAGCTCGATGCCGCGACACTTGAGGCGGCCATCACGCAACGCAGTCGCTGGCTGATCCTCAATTCACCGAGCAACCCGACGGGTTCGGTTTACACGAGGGACGAGCTTCGTGCGCTTGGCGATGTACTTCTGCGTCATCCCGACATCCTCATCATGACCGACGAGATCTATGAACACCTGCTGTTCGACGGTGTGAAATTCGTGTCGTTCGTCGAGGCCAATCCCGATCTCAAGGAGAGGACGCTGACGCTGAACGGTGCCTCCAAGGCATACGCGATGACCGGCTGGCGTATCGGATATGCCGGCGGCCCGGCGCCGTTGATCAAGGCAATGACCAAGGTGGCAGGGCAGATGGTCGGTCCGATGTGTTCGATCAGTCAAGCAGCCACCGTCGCCGCACTGGATGGTCCGAACGACTATCTGTCAGAGCGTGCCGCAGCCTACCAGCAGCGCCGGGACAGGGTCATGGAGCTTCTCCTGGAGGTCCCCGGCCTTAATGTCCAAAAGCCGTCCGGCGCGTTCTACCTCTTTGTTGAATGCGGCGCGCTGCTCGGCAGCAAGACCGCAGCCGGCAAGGTGCTCGCATCGGATGTCGACGTCACGAACTGGTTGCTTGAAGAGGCGATGGTGGTGTGCGTGCCCGGCGCGGCCTATGGACTGTCTCCCTATTTCCGCATTTCCATCGCCACGTCGCTCGCCGTTCTTGAAGATGCGTGCGCACGTATTACCAAGGCCGTGGCATCGCTGACGAAAGAGGCTGCGGCATGACCGACACGAATGACCTGGTCACGCTGACGCGAGCGTTGATTTCGGCGGTTGGCCAGACAGATGTCACCGAGGCCGAGTGGGAACATGGCAACTTCCGGCTGCGGATTGAACGTCAGCCCACGGTAAGCTCTGATCGACCAGCCATGGTCAACCGCGCGGTGTCGCAGCCGGCAGCAATCATCTCAAGCGAAACCGCATCGGTGACGCCGGGCGATGTCCGCTCCAAGGTTCTCGCCCCGATGCACGGCATGTATTATTCGGCTCCCGACCAGTCCTCTCCCGCCTTTGTCAGCATGGGCGACAGGGTCGTGAAAGGACAGGTGCTCTGCGTCATCGAAGCAATGAAGGTTTTTACTAACATCGCCGCGGACCATAGTGGAACGATCGTCTCGATTGGCCCGTCAAACGGTCAGGAAGTTGTGCCGGGTGATCTTCTGTTCGAGATCGCTACGAGCGCTGAAAGGTAGACCGATGTCTCAGATCAGCGAAAACCCGACGGCCGGTGTCGTCGAGCTGGATGCGCCGCGGCTGACCCTGATGGGTGACGCCGCGGTGCTCTTCGAGGCGCCGGGACCGTTATTGTTGGGCACCCAGAAAAGAATCTGGGCCTGCAGCGATGGCGTCGCCGAGATCGCAGGGGTTGTCGATCGTCAGCCGGGGATGAACAACCTGCTTGTCGTGTTCGATCCTGACATGCTGGATCCTGCAGCACTCGAGACCATGATCATGGAAATCTGGAGCACTGCCGGCGAAGACGCGCCGGCGGGCAAGCTGATCGAACTGCCGATCCGCTATGGCGGCGAAGGCGGCCCCGACCTTGGTCTCGTCTGCGATCATCTCAAACTGACCGCCGAGGAAGTGGCCGACATCCACTCTTCGGCCGAGTATGTGATTTTCGCGCCCGGTACGATGCCAGGCTTCGGCTATCTTTTCGGACTGCCGGAACGCCTGTTCGTTCCGCGAAGGGAAGTGCCGGTGACGCGGCCGCGCACTCTGAATGTATCCATTGCCGGCCTGCAGTGCAGTATCGTCGGTCCGCCCGGCGCCTATGGCGCGGCGACTGCGCCGACAGGCTGGTACATGATCGGCAAACTCGTCGATCCGCCCATGCCGTTCGACCTGAACGCCGAACCGCCCGGATTGATGCGACCGGGCGACAGGATCAAATTCGTGAATATGGGGATCGCACCGTGAGCCGGTCTTTCATCGAAATTACAGGCACGCCGCCGCTCAACACCGTTCAGGACCTGGGGCGGATGGGATATCGCAGCAGCGGCGTCGGTGTCTCCGGCATGTTGGACGACCTCGGCCTGCTGGTCGCAAATGCCCTGCTCGGAAACGAGCCTGGCGCCGCGGCCATAGAGGTCCAGATGTTTCCATTCACTGTCCGTTTTACGCGGGATGGGGCATTTGCCCTCACAGGCATTGCCGGGACGGCTTTTCTTGACGGTCAACCGGTTCCTTCGTTCTGGGCCATGCCGGTCCGCGCGGGCCAAGTCCTTGAACTGCGCGCAGTTCCGCGGACGGCTGGAAGCGGCGTCACGGGGTATCGTGCCTGTCTCGCTGTTCCCGGCGGCATTGATGTGGCGGTCGTTCTGTCGTCGCGCAGCACACATATCCGGCAAGGTTTTGGAGGAAGCGGCGGTCGGCAACTGGCCGTTGGCGATGTGCTGGATGCGGCTTTCGACCGGGCTCCGACCTTCCTTGATCACCAGGGCTTCGGTGTCATGCCGCCCGCCTCTGCTTTGGACCAGGCACCGTCGGACGCGCCGGCAACCGTCATTCGGGCCATCCCGGCCGCCGAATTCGACGAGTTCGATGATCTCTCCCAGCAGGCTCTGTGGACAGAGGCGTGGACGGTTTCGCTGCAGAGCAATCGCATGGGGCTGCGTCTCGACGGCGAGGCAAGCATGAAACGGAGACATGGGATCGAACTGCGCTCTCATGGGATTGTGCCCGGAGTTGTCCAGGTTCCGCCATCCGGCAAACCCATTATCCAGCTGCGGGACGGAAACACGGCCGGTGGCTACCCCAAGGCTGCCGTGGTCGTTCAGGCCGATCTGTGGAAGTTGGCCCAACTCGGCCCGAAAGAGGCCATCCGGTTCGAGAAGGTGACGTTCGAGCAGGCGCGTGCGGCAGCCCGCGAAAACAGCAGGTATCTGGAACGCGTGCGCAGTCTTGCCGCCATATGTTGTAGGAGTTGAGTAAACCGGTGTCACATATTCGTATGATGGACGGGGGGCTTGCCGCCCTGGCGAAAGACATGCGGGCTGCAGGTCTACTGCGGCTTGAACTGGAACTCCCAAGCGGAGAGAAACTGCGTCTCCGCCGCCGAAAGACCGATGTTTCGGTGGCGATCGACCTTTCAGAACCCGCCGCCGCAGAAGACCTGATCGTGACGTCAAAAGCCGTTGGCCGACTTCTCCTCGAGGATCCGTCCAGCGGCCTGCCCTTGGTGCGCGTCAACGAAAGAATACCGGCAGGCGCTATCCTGGGCTTCGTACAGATCGATCTTCTGCTGCGGCCGATCGCAGCACCTGCAGCCGGTCTTGTCGACGCGATCCTGAGCACAAGTGGATGCCAAGTCGAATATGGCACGTCCATCTTTTCATTGAAGCCCAATCGCTAAAGGCAGGAGCATGACCATATTGGACACATCCATCGACAACCGGCCAGCCGTTCTGATTGCCAATCGGGGTGAGATCGCGCTTCGTATCGTCAGAGCCTGCATCAGGCTTGGCCTGCGGTCTGTCGCCATCCATTCCGAAGCAGATCGCTGCGCGGCCCATGTGCGGCTCGCCGACAAGGCGGTGTGTATTGGTGCGAGTGGGGTGCGGGAAAGCTACTTGGATGGCAAGGCGATCGTACTCGCCGCGCTCTCGACGGGCGCGCGCGCAGTCCATCCGGGCTATGGTTTTCTAGCGGAAAATGCAGCCTTTGCCGAGGAAGTAGAGAAAGCCGGGCTGGTATTCGTCGGCCCCCGCCCGGAAAATATCCGCATCATGGGCGACAAGATCGCCGCGAAGGCCGCCATGCGTGTAGCCGGAGTGCCTTGCGTGCCGGGAACAGAAGGCGCTCTGCCCGCCGATCCAGATCTGCAAAAACAGGCCGCCGCGGAGACGGGATACCCGCTTCTGGTGAAGGCAGCGGCGGGTGGCGGTGGCCGCGGCATGCGTGTGGTCGAGGATGCCACGGAGCTCGAAGCCGCCATCGCTGCCGCCAGCGAGGAAGCCAGACAGGCTTTTGGCGATGGAACGGTCTATCTTGAGCGGTATCTGAAACAACCGCGGCATGTGGAAATACAGGTCCTGTGCGACGCGCATGGCAATGGCGTCTATCTCGGCGCTAGGGACTGCTCGATGCAGCGCCGACATCAGAAGGTCGTCGAGGAAGCCCCGCCGCCCGGCCTAGATCCGGAAACTATACGCTTGCTTGGCGCCCAATGTATCGAGGCATGCCGATCCATCGGCTATCGCGGCGCGGGCACGTTCGAATTCCTTTATGAAAAGGGCGCGTTCTTCTTCATCGAGATGAACACTCGCATACAGGTCGAGCATCCGGTAACCGAAGCCCTGACCGGTATTGATATCGTCGCGGAACAGATTTCCGTGGCATTTGAAAAGCCGCTTTCGTTCAGCCAGGAGGACATACGGGAAGTGGGCGCAGCCATCGAGTGCCGTGTCAACGCGGAAACCCCGTTCGATGCGCGACCGAGCCCTGGTAGAATTCGCGAGCTGCATTTACCGGGTGGCCCGGGGATCCGGGTCGACACCTATCTGTCCGAAGGAGCCGTACTTCCTCCCAACTATGACTCACTAATGATGAAAATCATCGCGCATGGTCGTGATCGCGAAGAAGCAATTGCCCGCATGCAGGCCGCCCTGCGGGAAACGAAGATCGAAGGCGTTGCCCATAATGGTGCCCTGCATCTCAAGATACTGGGAGACGAGCAGTTTCAGACTGGCGAGATAGACATTCATCTTGTCGAATCCCGGTTGCCGGCCTGGCAGCAAGCGGCATCATAACGTTAATCTGATATCGATCAAAATGTAGGATCTGACCGCTTGAGCGGATTGACACGTGATCCTCATTACCGTCGCCTCTGGCTGCACTTCCGGTTTCCTCAGCCCGGCCGGTACCCAAAATGATTGCCATGCTGTTCGCCGGTCTGAGATCCGCGGCAGGTTTCGATGAAGCGGACCTTGCCAGGTTAGTCGCTCGCTCGGTTCTGTCTTTGGCTCCAAAATACAACGGTGATACGAACAAGTAGTGCCTAAAAATAGCTTCGACCGCCTATTTCCCGCAGGCACGGTTGACGACCTTCGCTGCTGTCGGCGGGATTTGACTCGGCGCGTGCGGCCACCTCTGCAGAACCAATAGGGCAATTGATTGACCGAGCCGGCGGCTTGTTCCTAGGTTGGCGAAGGAGTTCGCTTGTTGCTTACTGCCGTTGCAAATCCTCGTCGTCACGCGGAAATGTCGCGAGCCCTGACGCCGGCAAGTGCTTCGTCAACTATCTGCAATAAGTCCTCGCGTAATGCACCGTCACGCGCCTGAACAGAGATTTTCAAGTGTTCAAAGATAGCCAGAAGAGGCTGGACCCGGAGCAGGAATCCTGCATTGGCAAGCCTTTGGCACATTTGGAAGGATTAACCACATACGGGGATGACCTTTAGCCGGAATGACGGGAAGATCGATGCTGGCAAAGTGTGCCAGCATCGATCGTTACACATTACGCGGCGTGCCGTCCGAGTTCACCCGGTGTGGCCAGCCGCCTCGAGAATGAGCTCAGACACCTCGCGCGGATGAGAGATAAGCGACAGATGGCTCGCCGGCAGCTCTATTGTTTTTGCGCCCATACGCTTTGCAAGATATCTCTCCAGTTCTGGATTGATGGTGCGATCATCGCGCGACACCGCGTAGTAGCTTGGTTTCGAGCGCCAGGCTGCTTCCGTTACCTTGCCTGTCAGCAAAGGTTTCTGGAAAGGGTATTGCGATGCATAAAGCACCTTGGCCCTGGCCGCGGGGATATCGCCGGCGAAATCGCGGAGAAACGCCTCTTCGGTCAGTCTGCCTTCCTCACCGTCGTAGACGATCCCGGCACTTGCGGGAGGAGTAGGGTAATTCTTGGCAAGCGCCGTGAAGTCTTCGTTCGCATCGGGTGCGCGAGCCGCGATGTATACGAGGGCCGAGACATTCCGATGCATGCCGGCTTGCGTCACAATCATCCCACCGAACGAATGACCGACCAGAACGGTGGGGCCATTTTGCCGCGAAAGGACGCGATCTGCTGCCGCCACCGATTCAGGCAAAGTCGTGAGCGGGTTCTGGACGGACGTGACTGTAAGCCCTTTCGGCTGCAGGAGTGCAATAACGTCGTTCCAGCACGACCCATCGGCGAAGAGCCCATGGACGAGGACAATGTTGCGGGCTTTAGAGGGACGCCCTATCGCGGGTGCGGCCATCGCCTTGCTGGAAACGAATGATGCGGCTGCTCCTGCGAGCAAGGTGGTGGAGAATGTACGTCGATTCATAACCATGTGAGACTCCTTTTCTGTGAAGCGCACGCTTCAGAGGGCTTCTTCGATCGGTCATCCGGATATCTTACATCTTCACACTCAAGTGATCGTCTTTCATCGGGCGGAATGCATCAGTTCGCGAATGAGCAGGGCATACGCAACAACCAAACCCAGGTCGCAAGCCATCCATTCCGGGTGTAGCTCTAAGTTCCTCCTCGCGGGACTGTGTAGTCCGATAGTGCCACGACCGATTGTCCGCTACTCGTCCGTCCTGTCGTTTCGAGACTCGGCTCGCTCCACATGGGACGCGGGGTTTGCTCTGATGCAGCGGTGTGGGTTTCGGGCAGTCTACGGTTTGGCGGAAGCATCACCGCTACACGGCAGGCATTAAACAGTGTGGTCGATCGACTGGGAGCAGTTGGCGCGGCGCATCACTTCAGCGTGCGTTCGATCGCCCTGCATGTTCGGCAATGTCCGCGCCGGCCCAATCGCAGCGCGTGTTGAACAACCTCGTGGCCGCTTCCTGCTAAGGCCGCCGCACCATTTTCCGTCCATAGCATAAGGCCCCTTGTCAGTGGCCGAAAGTAAGACGATCAAAGGGTGCGCCGACGTCTGGCCGATATCAAACGCTGGTCGAGCCAGCATGTCGATCACCGTGTGATCGCTACCACCTGAGCAGTATTGGCCCAACGGCCGCACCCAGCGCAGCCACGAGGGCAATGGCGATGCAGTACCATATTCCAACGAACGTGGCGCCGTCGTTTATACATGCGATCGTATAGACGGCCGCACCGATCGATCCGGCTAACATTCCGCAGATTGCGCCAGCTTTGGTTAACGCGGTTGGCACGCCGCGCCGCAATGCGACGAAAAGAATTGCCAAGGCCGGCATCGATGCGAGGAAGATCGTACCCACGCAGGTTGGTACCGAGGACACCCGTAAACCCATAAGCGGTAGGCCGCTTTGGTCCAGAAAGACGCCGGCTAGCAGGAATACTCCGCCAGGCGTGAGACAAATTGCCGGCCGCATCCGTATGCCCGGTTGAGCCGATGTCTTGAAGAGGTGGAGCGCCCCGCCTCCGATCAGGATCATCGCGATTAATTTGAATTGAAACGTCCAGGTCGTAACGATGCCTGCAAGGTCGGCGCGCGCACCTGCCGTCAGGAGCACTACCGCAGCGGCAGCGAGCATGGAGGTGGGGACCGCGACAGCGGTTACGGCACCAACGGACGGTCCGCGCGCGCGCCGTGATTTTACTTCTTCTCCTAGCTGCCGGATCAAGGCATCCGTTCGATCAACAGCGGAATCTTCTTTGAGCGCCATATTCAAGATACTCGTCTTGCTGTAGCCATCAACTTTTTCAGAGCGCGGTGAAATGCTACTCGGACTGCTCCTTCACTCGAACCCAACCGCGCCGCAGCCTCTTTTGCGGACCGGCCTTCAAGGGCGATACTCCTGACGACGGCCTGCTCGACACGCGGAAGGTCGAAAATCAACCTTTCTGCGTCGTTTGAATTGTAGACAATGTTCACCGCTTCCTCGGAAAACATTCGCTCCCAATCGTTCTCGCTAAGATCAACCCGACGATAAGTGTCTCTCCGCAAGCGGCGAACCGCATCGATCAGCTTGTACCGGGCAATCGCGTTTAACCACGGCATCAGCGGCTTGCCGGGGTCCCAGCGATGACGCCGCGTATGGACTGCGATCAAAACTTCCTGAACGATGTCCTCCGTCTCCTCCGAACTAAATCGCAGCCGCCGAAGTTTCGTTTCAACGATCCGGCGCAACGAAGCCGAAAATTCCCTTAAAAAGCTTTCGTAGGCAAGCTGGTCGCCCGTTATCTCTGCTATCAGGGCTTCGCTCCACCGCTGTTCATTATCTTTCATCTGGGACTATCTTCGTTTTCACTGCATCAATCAGTCACGTCTCGCAAAAAAGCAAAAGTTGCTCCGTAGATGACGAGATCGTAAATGTCACTATTGTGACGCCTAAGCATCTCTGATTGCAGCATATGCCTATACGAGGTTGAGCTGACCGTATTGCGACAGTCGTCAGGGGTACGACAACGGCCGTGATGAACACGCGGGACGCCACGTTTATCGAGCGCGCAACGAGTAACTTCAGTGAGTTCCGGAGTCCGCATAGCATCTCATCACGTCTGGCCCCGGTCACGAGAGTTCGGGGTGAAACATATCTCCTATCTACCGATGTTCACGCTTCCTGATAAGGTTAGCGGCCTGAAAAACCGCAACAGTTTTTCGTGGTTTGCATACGAAGCGCTCGAACAGTCGATCGTCGTCTTCGGATCCAGGGGAATAGTAGCCCTCGACGCGCCGGTTCGTACCCTCGACCTGGATCAGGTCCTTCCGTTCTGTCGGCATGGCGTCGAAGACCATCTGCACGTCGACGGGTGAGTAGCGTGTTGCCCCGGAACGGGAGAACGCGACGGCCATCCAACTGCTTCTGGCTTACCCCCCACATACTGTTGCCACACCCGGCGCAGGTCCGCACCACGCATCAAGGCGGACGAGCCCTACGCAGCATATATTGCCAGGCTCAGGAGACAAATTGCGCAGGGTGCGAAGCTCACGACAGGAGACGGTGCAAGCATCTTGCCTACGCGTGACAGAAGAATAGCGTAATACGCGACGCCAGCCGTCAGCGGGCTTTGGTGACGGGCCACTTGCAGGAGCGCATTCTTCGAAAGCGAAGGGTTAATTGCCAACGCTCGGTTCGGTTAATGCTATTTGAGAGTCGATGGAAGCGGCGTCAGGAAGCTACCGTACGGCCGGTTGATCGGTGTGACCCTGCAGAAAGTTGATTAGCGTCCGAAGCGCCGGCGGCGTTAGATGGCGGCTCGGATGGTAGAGATAAAACCCGGGAAAGGGTTTACACCAATCATCGAGGACCCGCGTCAAGTGGCCGGCCTCGATGTGCGCGGCGACAGCTGCCTCGGGCATACAGGCAAGCCCGATCCCTGCGACGGCGGCATCGCGAATAAGCCCGGTGTCGTTCAGAAGGATCGGGCCGGAAACCTCGACCTCGAACGGCCCTGCCTCACCTGTAAACGACCAGCGGCTTAGATGACCGGTTGCGTCCCATTTGTAGTTTATGCAAGCGTGTCCCGAGAGTTCGTGTGGGGTCCGCGGCGGCTCATGTTCAGCGAAATAGGCAGGCGAACCGACAACCGCCACACGATAGGCGGGCGTCAAGCGCACGGCGATCATGTCCTGTGCCAATCGCTCCCCGATCCGAATGCCGGCATCGAACCCTTTCGATATGATATCGCTCAAGCCATCGTCGATCACCAGATCCAGTTGCACCCAGGGGTACCGCGCAGTGAACGCAGGCAGGCGCGGCATCAAAATCAGTTCCGCTGCAAGCCTTGGGAGGTTTAGACGAACCGTGCCGACAGCATCATTGTGCAGCGCCATTGCTTCGTCCACGGCGTTTTTCAAATCGGCCACGGCGGGCAAAAGTTTCGTATAAAGTAACATCCCAGCCTGGGTCGGGCTTACGCTGCGTGTCGTGCGATTGAGCAGCCTTACGCCCATGCGGGTTTCCAGCCGCCTCAGCGTACGGCTAAGGGCAGACGATGTGACGCTTAGGCGGAGCGCAGCACCACGGAAACTTCGGGTCTCGTAGACCGCCATGAAAGCGGTCAGTTCGGCATATTGTCCGCCATCGATCATTGGGTATCTCAAGTCAACAAACCATGTCGCTTTACTACCTTTATCGCGACAGTTCGAGTGCGTAGTTTCCGCCGACAATCAGGAGAAACTTGAATGAGCGACAACGTCATCAACCGGGTTGCGTGGCAACCCGCACCGGGCGAACGACTTCAACTTGGTAGCACAGACCTGCAGCAGCCGGGTCCCCATGAAATTTTGGTGCGCAATGCGGCCATCGCGATCAACCCGCTCGACTGGCTACTCCAGGACGCGCCTATACTCCCCTGGCTCCATTATCCAGCGATCCTCGGCAGCGATGTCGCTGGCGAGATTGTTGCGATCGGCGATAGGGTTGATCGCTTCAAAGTTGGTGACCGTGTTCTCGGTCAGGCGGTGGGCACCACGGTCGATGCGCCGGCGCAGGGCGCCTTCCAGCACCACACCATCGTACTCGAACACATGGCAGCTCCGATTCCAGATGGAATGGCTTTCGCCGAGGCCGTTGTGCTGCCGCTCGGCCTTGGCACTGCGGCTAGCGGGCTCTACGGCAAACGCCAGCTTGCGCTGGCAGCGCCGTCCCATTCGATCATCGCCAGGGAAGAACTCGTCATCATTTGGGGTGGCTCATCCAGCGTCGGCTGCAATGCCATCCAGCTTGCGGTGGCCTCTGGCTATCCCGTGCTCGCCACCGCCTCCCCCCGCAACGCCGACTTACTGAAGTCGCTTGGCGCCAGCATGGTGCTAAATCATGCCAGCGCGAGCGTTGTAGCGGACGTGGTTGCGGCAGTGCAAGGCAGGCCCCTCGCCGGAACGCTGCACGCAACCGGTGACATGGCGGCCTGTTTCGCCGTCGTCAGCCAGTGCGAGGGCGAACGGCTCGTCGCGACCAGCCTGGCCCCGCCTGCCGATATGCCGGCCGGCGTGGAAGCCAGACACATCTTCGGGACGAGCCTCAAGGACGATGAGGTAGGCCCTATGATTTATCGCGACTTTCTCCCCCACGCACTCGCCAGTGGCAGCTTCGTTCCTGCCCCGCCGCCCATGATTGTCGGGCACGGGTTAAAGGCGCTCCAAACGGCTCTTGAAACACTCAAGTCAGGCGTCTCGGGTGCGAAAGTCGTCGTCAGTCTCAATTGAGATACGTGAGAGGGGGTGACAGTCCGAACGCGATTGTCCAACCGTCTCCGGATGCAGATACTTGCAGCCACTATTCTCCTGCAACAGCGAAAGGTCGGCCAGGTGCTTGGAAATCAACGCATGGCCGATGCCCGGCGATGCCATCTCGGAGTCATGAATGCGCAAGGTGTGGTTGACCATTGCGGCTGGGTCGTCGTTTCCAGCCACCATGAGGGAGGCGAGTGCCGACTCTGCCACTGTTCCTGAGCCGCCCGCATTTCAACATCTCGACGCTGGGATCCCTCGACATCAGGTCGTTGCGATTTCGCCGTAACCCGACAGCTCGCGGCCAAGTTGATGGACATCGTCGTCAATCCAGCAGCAGCGTCCGGATATGTTCAGACCGAACTGGCGGACCCAACGGCGTCATGATGCCCGCCGAATGCGCCCGCCTTCGGGTCGAATATGCATTGCGCCGGAAGGGCGCGGTGTCCCGCCAATGCATCTAGCCCGAGGGCACACGCCATGATGGTTATGATGCCTGTTGATCTGCCCGGAAATGGACCAAGGGGCCTCGGTGCGTGTCGCGGCAACTGCGACGAGATTCTAGTGCATCAGGCCTTGGCCACCTTCTTCAAGAGGTCGCGAAGAGCAATCTGTTCGCCCGGGCTCAAAACAGATAATGGCGTTGCGGATACAGTGGCATCAATCAGGCGACTTCGCAGCGCCATGCCTTCCTTGGTCAGAACCAACCGCTTGACCCTTCTGTTCGCTGGGTCCACCTGCCGCTCCAGCAGCCCTCTCTGCTCAAGGCGGTCGGCTACAAAGGTCAAGGAGGACGGATCGCAGCTCAAAATACCGGCAAGGTCGCGCATGGATGGGGAAGGTTTGGAAGGGTCAAGACGCCACAAGACATTCGCCAGGGGCACGGTTAGATCCAAAGCCTCCATAATGGTCGCTGCCGCTGACTCCATTTGATCAGCCAATGTCATCACGGCTTCCAGCACCTCGTAAAGTGTTTGATCATCTTGTGTGGCCGGATGCTGGATCATTTGAGTACTCCATGATTGACAACTCAAAGTATGCGGGTGATGCTTTGAGTCTCAAATGGACAGGATCAATGGGCGAGAAGCAAGATGAGAAACACGAAGATCATCGTCAGGGATCCCGGGAATATAGGCAGCCTCGTTCTGGAAATGGGAGAACTTCCGGTCCCCGAGGTCGATCAAGTCCGCATCAAGGTGGAAGCGGCCGGGGCCGCTTATGGAGACGTATTCCTTAGGCGCGGCATCGGATACCGGCGCTCGCAGTACCCGTTGGTTCCCGGATACGATGTCTTAGGAATTGTGGACCTGGTCGGACATGCTGTCTCTGAACTGGCTGTCGGAGACAGGGTCGCCGGCTTGCCGGTGACCGGCGGCTACCAGTCTTATCTTTGCCTTCGTGCCGATGAGGTGGTCAGAGTTCCCGAGGGGCTAGACCCTGTGAAAGCCGCAGCGGTTGTTCTGAACTACACCACTGCCCTGCAGATGCTGACACGGGCCGCGTCTTTGCAACCGGGTCAGGTCGCCTTCATCTATGGGATCGGTGGCGTCCTGGGGCAAGCTATGGCGCAAATCGCTCCATTATTGGGCGCCCAGGTCGTCGGCACTGCCAGCGGCGCGAGGCTCAGAAGGGCGCTGGATGCCGGAGAGACCGTCTTCGACCGGAATGAAGACGACCTGGTGGCAAAGGTGAAGGCGGTGTTCCCGGCCGGACTGGATGCGGTCTACGACCCTATTGGTGGCAAGAGCCTCAACAGATCCTTCGCCATGTTGAAGCCGAATGGCACCCTGGTTCTTGCTGGATCAGCGTCAGCCGTCCAGTCGCCCGGACGTCCAGGCCTCGCGATCATGGCCACCATGGCGCGCTATCTCGCCTTGAAGCTCCTGTCCGGCAGACGCCGTATAACGATATACCTGATCCCAAACGCCAAGAAGACTGACCTCGTGGCCTTCCGCACGGATCTCGCCCAGGTTTTCCAGTGGCTTCAAGCAGGCGCGATCACACCTTCGATCGCTGCTATCCTTCCGCTTGCGCAGGCTCGGAAGGCCCACGCAGCCCTTGAGGAGGATCGTCCGCCTGGCAAGATCGTGTTGGTCCTTGATGATGCGCTCATCTCTGCTGACACCCTCGATCGGCGGTAACATCTTCTCTTCTTGTAACTTGACAGGGTTGCACATGCTCAAATTCGCTCTAATCATAACCGTGCTGCTGATTTTGGCGCTCTCAACAACCGCCTGGTGGCTCGTGTGGTCACCAGCACCGAAGCTGGCGGCCATACGGGCGGAGGAGATCGAGGTGGGGAGTGCGAAGCGCACCTACACCGTTTTCGTGCCATCGCAACTGGCAGCGGGGGCCCCCGTCCTCATCGTCCTACATGGCTCCAGACAAACAGGGGAGACGGTGCGCCTGTCCACTGGAGGAAGGTTCGACCAGCTTGGTGAGCAGCACGGGTTCCTAGTGGCCTATCCCGATGGCATCAACCGCCAGTGGAACGACTGCCGTCCGAAAGCGCCGCCGGCTGCAGCGGTTGATGACGTCGGCTTCGTCGCCGCGCTATCACACGAACTGAGCATCCGTTACGGCGTCGATCGGTCCCAAGTCTTCCTGTTCGGCTATTCCAACGGTGGCCAGATGGTGTTTCGGCTGCTGGATGAGGAGTTGCCCGGTGTCGCAGGAGCGGCAACCATGGGAGCCAATCGCCCCATTCCGGAGCATGATCTTTGCCGCGGCACGACGGCCACGCCACCACTATTGCTCGCACATGGCACGGACGATCCTGTTTCGCCCTACGGCGGTGGCACGGTGAGCATCTTCGGCTTGATTAATCGTGGCATGGTGGTCTCGGCAGAGCAAACGGCAGCTCTCTATGCGACACGGAACGGACTGAACCGAAGCTTTTCAGACCAGCTATCTGCCGATGTGGCGCGACGGTGCTGGACACAAAACGACCAGGTCCGGCTTGAGCACCTGAGTTTCTTAGAGGCCGGACACGTAGTGCCTCAGCCCGCCTACCGTTTTCCCCGCATCCTCGGACGGACGCCTCAATTCGACCTGCCTAGCTATGTCGTCAACTTCTTTGGCCTTCAGCACAGGAGGAACGCCGCTGACCGTCGCTAGTAATGTCTGTTCCTGCCTACGCGCCGAGACACCTACGATGTGATGGGCACCCGAACATCCGGACATATTTGTTGCCAAAAGAGCGTCGGCTTTTCGTAACCGACCCTTTATGCAGCGCTTGAGCCGTTTTGCGTCTGCCGGCGCGCCGACACGATAAAGTCGAGGAAGGCGCGCAGCGGCGGCGGGATCAACCTGCGGCTGGAATAGTAGAGGAACGGCCCTGAAAAGGGAGACCACCAGTCAGGGAGTACCGGAGCAAGGCGGCCAGCGTCCAGATGCGGTCGCAACCACTCCTCGAAAAGCCCGATAATACCGGTTCCCGCTATCGCCATGTCCACGGCGAGGTCCATCGCGCCGCTGACGCTCACGGTGATCGGCCCCCGCGGCTCGATACTGACCGTTTCGTCGCCCCGTTCCAGTTCCCAAGGACTGAAGAGTGCTCCATTGCTGAATCGGCCGCGCAGACAGCGGTGTTGCAGCAGGTCCCTTGGATGCTCAGGGCTGCCCCACTCCGACAGGTAGTCAGGCGAGGCAGCCATTGCGAACCGTTGAACCCGAAGCCCTAACGGGACTGCAATCATGTCCTGCTCCAGCTTTTCGTCGTAGCGGATGCCCGCGTCCGCGCCCGCTGCGAGAACGTCGACAATGGTGTCCTCGGTGACCACCTCGACCTGGATGTCTGGATAGAGCGCAAGAAAATCCGGCAGGAGGGTCGGGAGCACCAGGCGTGCGACACCGACTGGCACGTTGAGCCGGAGTGTGCCCGTCGGGGCGTCGCGCAGGTCGTTGACGCTGGCAAGCGCCGCTTCCATTTCTCTAAGGAGGGGAGCGAGTTGCTCAACGAGCCGCTTGCCGGCCTCGGTCGGGGAAACGCTGCGGGTCGTGCGGTGCAGCAGGCGCACGCCCAGTCGGTCTTCCAGCCGGCGGACGGTCTCGCTGAGCGTCGTCGGGCTGACACCGAGCGAACGGCCTGCCTCACGGAAACCCCGTGCCCTCGCGACGGCGACAAAAGCTGTCAGGTCATCGATGTTCGTAGCCATGTCCAGTTATCCGTACAACGTGTCCGGACTATGCTGGATTATCATCATCATCCGCAAGCGTTACATCATGGATATCAGCCAACCAAGCCACTTGAACTGTGAAAGGACATTGACATGACTGATGTTACAGACGCTACCGCAGGACAACCGACCCGCACCGAACTCGTCGCAGGCCTAGTCTCCGCCATGGCGAACCCACCACGCTCACCGATTCTCCGTTCGCCGGGGGATGACGGTATCGCCTTCGAGGATGTCTTCTTCCCCGCCATGGACGGCGTGACGCTCGAAGGCTGGTTCATTCCCGGCGACAGTGATCGCCTGATCATCGCCAACCATCCCATCTGGGCCAACCGGTACGGCTTTCCCGGCCATCTGAAGCCCTACAGCGACGCCTGGGAAGCGAGTGGGAACAACATCGAAGTCAACTTCATGCCGGATTACAAGCATCTGCACGAAGCCGGCTACAACATCCTCGCCTATGACCTGCGCAACTTCGGCCAGAGCGGCGCCGGCAGCGGCGGCGTGATCGGCAACGGCATCCGTGAGTATCGCGATGTGATTGGCTCGCTCCGCTATGTCCGCTCGCGCTTCGATCTGAAGGATATGAAGATCGGACTGCTCAGCCGCTGCTGCGGCATGAATGCGACGATGGTCGGCTTGGCCAAGCACCCTGAAGAGTTTGCAGATGTCCGGGCGATTGTCGCGCCGCAGCCGATCTCGCTCGGCTCGTTCTACCGCACGATCCTTGGTCATATGGGGATGCCGGACGCACTGCCCGAGGTGGCCGACGCCCTGCGCCACGCGACCAGCATGGAGCTTAAGGACATGGAGATGCCGCCCTATGCCGCGGCAGTGGATATTCCGACATTGCTCTTGCAGGTTCGCGACGACACGCTGACCACGCCCGCCGACGTGCAGGCGATCTTCGACGCCATGCCGACAGCACACAAGGACCTTATCTGGATCGAGGGCACGAACCGACGTTTCGACGGCTACAACTACCTGCCCGGAAATCCTAAGCCCATGCTGAGTTGGTTCGAGCGGTTCGTCGTCTGACGCTCTTTGCTGGGCTAACCAGGCGGCTCAGGGCACTGGAGATACGTCCGAGCGTCATGCATGAGAGGGGCTCCGTTCTGCGGAGCCCCGAACGCCTTCAAAGATGTCATCATGTGGCCGTACGCAATCGGCGTGGGGTCTGGTTTCAGGCGGCTCGCCATTTGGGGCATTCATCACGCATACCCGCAGCAGCGATCCGCAGGTTCCGATTATCCGTTGTACGGGACAGGAATTCGCGATTGTGCAGTCCGATGTCGCCAAGAGGCCAACGACGCCAAGAGTTCGACGCTTGTCTGACGGAGGTTCACTTCGTTACCGCAGGCGAGCGCGAACGCCTGAGCGCTGCTTCCCCAATCAAGCTCCGGAACCAGCACTGGGCGAGATTGGCGTCGTTGCGGCGATGCCAGTTCATCGTAAACGGCGCGGTCGGAAGATCGAGCGGCGTGTTGGTAAGAACAACCTTCCCCGCCACCTCGAACTGATGCGCGAGACTGGTCAGCATCGTGCAAAGTGCATCGGTCCGCTCGACCACGAGCGCGGCGGCAAAGGCGTTGGGAACGGTGAGCGCGAGTTTGCGCTGCAAACCCAAATCCGCGAGCCGCTCATCAACGATCCCAAAGCGGTCGTCTTCTGGCGAGAACAGGACATGAGGCCAAGCGAGGAAGTCCGCCCGGGTCAGGTTGCCTCCGACTGCAGGGTGACCATTTCGCATCATCGTGACGAACCCATCCTCGAATAAAGGACGCGACAAGATACGCCCCGCCCTCTCCGTCGGCGGTACGCCGATTGCGACATCGACCACACCGCTGTCCAGCAGGGTAATCGCCTCGTCGCGGCCATCGAAGCCGCGCACATGCATTGTGATGCCAGGTGCAGCACGCGTGAGTTCCTCGAACAGGGCCGGGAGCAGCGAGATCGTTGGCGGATCGGACATCGCGATGGTGAAAGCCATCTCGGCAGTCTCAGGCTTGAAGCGGTCTCGGAAGGAAAAAGCGGCCTGAATCTGCGCCAGCGCTTTGCCGATAGGTTCGTGCAACTCAAGAGCGCGCGGCGTGGGCTGCAACCCATCCGCCGTGCGAACGAACAGCTCGTCTTCCATCACCTCCCGCAGCCTCGCCAGCGTGCCGCTCATGGCGGGCTGCGTACGTCCCACGCGTGCGGCGGCGCGCGTCACATTGCGCTCAGCCATTAGCGCTTCGAACCCCACCAGCAGATTGAGATCGATCCCGCTTAAATTCATGCTTCGCACGCTCCTTGGCGCACTTGCCATAAGTGCGGCTGATAACAGCATATCACCATTATAGATTTAAACAATGATGAGCAATTTGCTACATCGGGCGGCATCCAAGGAGCAAGCCGCTATGAAAGTTTTGGAATATCACCACTATGGCCATGCGCCGGTGGTCTCCGATCGACCCTTGCCGCAAGCTGAGGCGGGCGAGGTACTGGTGAAGATCGTGGGCGCCGCCCTCAATCCACTCGATATCAAGATCCACGCAGGCTACATGACCGACTTTTTCCCGGTCGAGTTTCCCTACGTGCCCGGAACTGACATCTCGGGTACGATCGACGCGATCGGCGACGGAGTGTCGGGCTGGAAGCTGGGCGACGAGATCATCGCCCGGCTCGAACCATCGGCGGGCGGCGCCTTTGCCCAATACGCGGTCGTCGCCGCCGACCAGATTGTCCGCGCGCCGACATCGATGCCGCTCGCCGAGAGCGCGGGTCTAATCACGATTGGCGGTACGGCCTGGCAGATTGTGTTCGAAGAGTTCACGATTGCTCAGGGTCAGCGGGTACTCGTGCACGGCGCTGCCGGCCCGGTCGGCGCTTTCGCAACTCAACTTGCCGCACGGGCGGGTGCGGAGGTGTTCGCCACTGCGTCTGCGGCGGACGCGGACTACGTCCAGAGTCTCGGCGCCACGCAGGTCATCGACTATCGAAGCGAGCGTTTCGAGGATCACCTATCCGACATGGATCTCGTCATCGACACGGTCGGCGGCGAGGTCGAGGAACGCTCGCTTCAAGTGCTGAAGCAGGGGGGCACGCTGATTGCCACGCCGATGCCGCCTAACGAGGAGCGTGCACGCCAGGCGGGCGTATAAGCCAGGTTCGTGTTCCACGTTTCCGACGCGGCGAAACTCGGTCACGTCGCGGAGCGAGCCAATCACGGGATCAAGGTGCGCATCGACCGCATAGTCGGCCTCGAAGAAGGTGCGAACGCCTTCACCACCCAGGCGAGCGGCAAGGCCAAAGGCAAGATCATCTTCACGCCGCAGAGCTGACCAAAGTACCAATCGTTAGCGTCGCGGTCGGGAGCCCGACCGCGTGAAGCCATCACAGACTATGAAGAAGGAAACCATATCATGCACGACATAACCACGACCAACGATGCGCTGCAGGACGCACGCCTTGAAGCGCTGCGCCGGTTTTACGGCGCCTTTTCGACAGGCGACGTCGCCGAGCTGGATCAGGCTTTGACCGCCGAGTGGGACGAAGATCCACGCAACCAGGGGCAGGAGCCCGGCCGCGAGCCGATGAAGCAGTTCGTCTCCGGCGTGCGACAGGCGCTCCCTGATCTTACCATCGAGATCAAGGAAGTCATCTTCGGGGGCGAGAAGGCTGCAGTTCGCGCCGAGATGCGCGGTACGCATTCGAAGGACTTCTTCGGTGTCCCCGCAACAGGCAAGCCTTTCGCGATCCGCCTGCATGAGTTTCACGCGTTCGAGGGCTCGCAGATCGCCTATACCTGGCACATGGAGGACTGGTTCGGCTTCCTGAATCAGATCGGCGCCTGGCCTGTCACTCCCAAAGGTGACGAGCAATGAGCGGCGCAGGTCAGGTCGCCATCGTCACCGGCGGATCGGGCGGCATCGGCCGCGAGACCGTGCTGCGGCTCGCCGCGAGCGGATACGATGTCGTTGCAAGCTATTCGTCGTCCGAGAAGGACGCTCTGGCCTTAGTGGCCGAGAGCGAGAGCCTCCCCGGCAAGGTCCTGATCATGAAGGCCGATGTGTCAAAGGCCGATGACGTCAAGGCTCTGTTCGACAAGGCGGAGGAGAACTTCGGCGCCGTCGACGTCCTCGTGACCGCCGCTGGCATCTTCAAGCCGACCACGTTCGCCGAAGCGGACGAAGCGCATTTCGACCGGGAGATGAACGTCAACTTGCGGGGAACGTTCCTCTGCCTTGCGCAGGCTGCGCGCAGGCTACGCAACGGCGGACGCATCGTTGCAATCTCGACGACGACGCTAGCGCTCAAGCCGCCGGGCTATGGTATTTACAATGCCGCCAAGGGTGCGGTCGAAGCCATGATTGCTATCCTCGCCAAGGAGGTCGGAAGCCGCAACATCACCGCCAACTGCGTCGCACCGGGTCCGGTCGAGACCGAATTCTTCCTGAAGGGCAAGAGCAAGGAGCAGATCGCTGCGCGTGCGGCGGGAGCACCATCCGGTCGCTTGGGGCAGCCAGACGACATCGCTGATGCGATCGAGTTGCTGGTGTCCGGCAAGGCCCAGTGGATCAACGGGCAGAGCGTGCGCGCCAATGGAGGCATGGCATGACGCCCCGCCGGGAAGAGCGCTCCGTGGCGCTGGTGACCGGCTCGGCTTCGGGGATCGGCCGCTCGATTGCCGACGCGCTGCGCGATGCAGGCTACATCGTCTACGCCGGCATGCGCGGGGTCGAGGACCGCAACGCGGAGGCGGCCCGATCAATGCGGGTGGACGGCAAGGGCCGCGTCCATCCGGTAGAGATGGATGTCCTGTCTGAGGAGAGCTGCCGTGCGGCGGTCGAGCAAGTCCACGTCTCCAGCGGCCGGCTCGACGTGGTGGTCAACAATGCCGGTATGCTGATGAACGGCATGGCGAAGCTTCACGCCGGACCAGTTCCTTTCGATCCTCGACACCAACGCCGTGTCTTGGCTGCGGGTTAATCGCGCCGTCCTGCCGGTGCTGCGATCGCATGGCCAGGGAACGATCGTCTACGTCGGCAGCACGACGACCTACATCCCTGAGCCCTTCATTGGCGTCTATGAGGCGAGTAAAGCTGCGGGTGATGCGCTTGCAAGAGCCATGGCGCTGGAAATCCGGCCGTTCGGTATCGAGAGCCTCTTCCTCGTGCCCGGGGCGTTTCCCGTCGGCACCGAGCATTTCGCTGATGCGCATAGCGGAGACGATCTGGAGCGGAACGCTCCCTATGCCGCACTGACAGAACGGCTTCAAGCGCTGACCACACGGATCGAAACCATCGACCGGGAGGAAGGCCTCGGCCTGACGGTCAAGTCAGTGGGTGAACAGCTCGTGAAGGCGCTACGGTCGGGCGATGAGACGGATCATGTTTTCATCGACGGGCAGCGCAAGGGTGGGGAAGAAATCGCTGCGCTTACCGGCCGGGTGCAATCACGTTTTGTTCAGAGACTGGGATTTGGCGATTTACTACCGAAGCGCCGTTCGCAAATGCCCCCAAGTGAGGAAGGCAAGCCTTTAGAGCATTAGCTGAAACGGTTAACCCCAGCACGTACATGCGAAGCAACTCCAGCCGCATCAGAAATCTACGGCTGGGACATATCCCTGTTACGGAATCGGATCTGAAATAACTCAACGCTCACACCTGTGGCATCGACCTATCAGTATTGGTGATGCATTCATGAAATCTAATCGACGCCCGCCTTGATTAAGGGATGGGCAACAATCGAGACGATATCATCGATCCATATTTCAGTGACGATTTGGAGGACTGCTTTGCCTGATAACGACAACAACAGCCTGCTCGACCCCAAGGTCAGACAGCAGGCCCTTCTCGAACTTTCGAAACGCTTGAGCGAACTGCACCAGGCGATCGACACAGCAGGTGCTGCTCTCGCACGGTTGCGGCAAGCTCCCGATCCTTCCTGTGAGCCGACGGGTTCCTCCTGAAAGACCGTTTCCGCTATCGAAAGGCGTCCTATCCCCCCTCATCAATCGGACGGCAGGATGGGTATAAGGAAGCAGGTCGCAAAGCTGCTATCGAAAGCTGGCGGCGGGCCATCAGCTCAGACGACAGCAATGTGCTGGCGCGTATCCCGGCAATCAGCTTGCAGAATGTAGGTGTTTTCCGCTTCCATGCACAACCGCCAAGCATCGCGCAACCACCGGCGCCTGGTACGAGCAGCACCCGATGGCAGATCTGTGGCAAACGCGCACGAACTCATCGACGCAACCTCTCCGCTCGTTTCTTGAGAGAGCTAACTGACTTCACGCCACACGCGCGTATCCACGTCGGCCTCCAGCGCGTTTCCTCCACTCATCCAGTTGAATATCCATGTGGCCGCGACACCGGACGAGTGCTTGTTGCAGCGAATGAGGTAGAACTGTAATGGCTCGGACCAGCGCGACGCTACATCCGGCGCGAACTGCAGCTCGACCAGACGACCGCTATTAACGTCGTCCTGAACGACGTGATGCGGCATGTTCCCCCAACCAAGGCCTGCGAGCAGCATTTCGCGTTTGGCGCCGATATCGCTGGTGCGCCAGACCTGCCCCGGCAGGGGATCGGAGGCAGGATGGGCCGCGGCCTGGCTTCGGTTCAACATGATGATGCGACGATGCTGCCGCGCGACATCTGCCGAGATCAACAGGGCCTCCCCCGCCAGAGGATGAGACGGTGCGGCAACCGCGATGCGGACGATCTTGACCAACGGGACGGCCGAAATATCCCGATATTTCAGCGCCATGGGTCCGACCACGCCGAGGACGGCGGATCCCTCCAACACCGCGTTGAGCGGTGTACTCATCGTATCCACGGCCACTTCCAGATCAATGGCCGGAAATTCCCTCGCAAAAGCGGTCGCCAACGGGATGAGCGCCCCCATAGGCGTTAGCGCATCGATGACTAGCCTTACTCTGCTTTCGACACCCGCACGAAGGCCAGCTGCCCTCAGTTGCAGCCGGCCGACATCAGCGATGATGTCGCGTGCTACCTCCGCAAGAGCCCGCCCTTGGTCCGTGGGAGCGAGGGGGCGCGTTGACCGATCGAACAAAGACACGCCGAGGTCACGCTCAAGTGATTGAATAGAATAGGTCACGGCAGCCTGCGCCCGCCCGCGTGAACGGGCGCCCGCCGAGAGGCTGCCGCAATCGATAACGGCAATGAAGTCAAAGAGATGAAGGAGGGCAGGACTATCCATACGCATTAGTATCAAATTTTTCGATCAATAATCCAGAATTATTGCTGACTTCTTCAATTTTCTTACTTGGTTTAGTCCACCTTCATTCCGTCATGCCACGAGGATCAGATGCTTACTCGCCGTTCGATGTCCAAAATTGCTGCACTTACTCCGCTCATCTTGTCCGCAGCACAATCTGCCAATGCAAAGGTAGCGGGGTCGGCGCCTGCCCTCGATATGGAAATTCGCTCGCTCGACGAACTACACAAGGCCGCTCTAGCCGAAGGCGGCAAACTTGTCGTCTATGGAGGCGGCGACCTTCCGAACGGGGCCGCCGGCATGGAACAGGCCTTTTCAAAGCGTTTTCCCGGCATGTCGATCCGTATCCTGATCGACCGGAGCAAGTACCAGGGCGTGCGGATCGATAACCAACTCGACCTGGATGCGCTGCAATGCGATGTCGCGCATATTCTTGCATGGCATTATTTTGAGCGCTGGAAGGCCAATGGCGAACTTCTGGCCTACAAACCGTTGGGATGGGAAGCCGTCTATCCAGATTTCAAGGATCCGGACGGAATGATCACGAGCGTCGCCATCTACGCCTTCAGCAGCCTGATCAACAAGTCGAAGATCGCCACTGCCGAAGCGCCGCGCGAAGCGCTCGATTTCCTCAGTCCGAAGCTTAAGGGACAGATCGCCCTTACCTATCCGCAGGACGACGATTCGATCCTCTACCAGTTCGAACGTATCGTTGCGGAGCATGGCTGGGATTACGTTGAAAAGCTTATGAAGCAGGACATTCTGTGGAACCGCGGATCAGGCGTCACGCGCAAGCGTGTGGAGAGCGGCGAGGCGGCAGCGTCTTTCACCACATCCGGTCCGATTGTTGCCATACCGAAGGGACCGACCGAATTTCTGTTGCCGAGTAAAGGTTCCTTTCTGTCCTGGGCGCATCCGGGCGCCATCTTCAAGAAGGCGAAAAATCCGGCCGCCGCCAAGCTCTACATGTCCTGGCTTCTGTCGGAAGACATTCAGGGCACCAAGAAATCCTGGTCGGTGCGTGACGACATGCCGGCGCCAGACGGCATGGAGCCGATCTTCGGTTACAAGACTTATCCGATCCACTTCCGTGAGTTTCTGCGCGACCGCGCACGTATCGAAACCTTCCGGGATCAGCTCGATCAATATATCGGCCCAATGCAGGGCGACAATCCGACAAAGGTCGTCGGGGTATTCCCGGAGGGCCGCGTGTAGCGGTAGCATCCTATTCGGGAACGGATGAAGGGTCCCTGCCCCTTCATCCTGCCCACCCGCCATCCGCGTTTCACACCGACGAGGCTCGACGCGAAAAATGACCGGCTCAACTCGCAGAACAATACTCAAGCTTGCCGGCGCCTCCGGTTTTTCGGCGGCGCTCGCCGGCGCCCTACGCGCCGAGGGTCTGGCATCGCCGCAGGCATCTGCGATATCTGAGCCGCTATTTGCGGCCTCTACACCGGTCACGATCGGTGCCGCGGCCCTGCGCGTGCGCCGGCTGGACAATATGGTGGCCTTCTATCGGGACGCCATCGGGCTGCAGGAGCTGCGCCGGACGCCGGGCGAAGCCGTCATGGGCGCCGGCGGTGTTGAACTGCTCCATTTGGTTGCGACACCGGATGCGCCGTTCGAGCTTCCCAACGAAGCCGGGCTTTTTCATGTGGCTTTCCTAATGCCCTCGCGGCTGTCGTTGGCCCGATGGCTGATTCACGCCGCGCATCGACGCATTCCGCTGACAGGCTTTGCCGATCACAGCGTCAGCGAAGCTATCTACCTGCCCGATCCCGAAGGCAACGGTCTCGAGATCTACAGCGACCGCCCGAGCGATCAATGGAAGTGGCAAGACGGAACCGTCACCATGGGCACCCACCCGCTCGACATTGATTCCATCCTCGCGTTGACAGATACCACCGACACCATCTCGTTCAGGGCACCGCCCGGCATGATCATCGGCCATGTGCATCTGCGGGTCGGCGATATAGCAGCGGGAGGACGATTCTACCGGGATGCGTTGGGGCTTCAATCAACGCGAGGTCAACGGGAGGATGCCTTGTTCGTATCGTCGGGCGGCTACCACCATCATATCGCGATGAACGTCTGGAACAGCAACAACGCCGGCCTGCGTGACTCGTCCAAGACCGGTCTCGACTGGTTTTCCCTAAAGGTCCGCGACGCGGCTCTTCTACCCGCCCAGTTCAAACGCCTGAAGGCGGCCTATCAAGCGCCGACGAGCTCGGAAGATGGGGCAATCGAGACTATCGACCCATGGGGCACCAAGGTCAGGCTGCTGAGGGCTTGAGTACTCAAACCACCGTCCGGCGACGGGCACGTTTCGACATCCCTTGTGTAAAAAAGGACATATCATGCAGGATTCCAATGCAGGCTCGCGGCTCATCATCCCCGCACTGTCACCGCTCTATAACTCCACCCACGATCTGGTGGAAACCGTTATGCGCGCCATCGCCGGCATTCTTCTCGTGACACACGGATTCGCCAAGATAACCAATCCGTTCGGCGCGGTCGGCATGGTGGAAGGACTCGGGTTTTATCCTGGCGTTTTCTGGTCACCACTTCTTGCAGCGACCGAGTTCTTCGGCGGCATCCTGATCGCCATCGGGCTTTTCACTAGACCTGCCTCGTTTGCGGCGATGATCGTCCTGCTGGTAACAGTGTATTTTCATGGTGTCGTAAAGGCAGAAGGCCTTGCTGGCGCAGAAAAGTCGATCCTTTGGGCCATGATTTTTCTGTTTTTCGCGATCCGAGGCGGTAACAGGCATTCTGTGGACGCACGGCTTGCACGCAACTTCTAAAATAAACAAGGCGCACCTTTTGTGCGCCTTTATCCTCTATGAACCCCAAGGCAAACTCTTTTTCAGCCGACGACAGGCTTGAAGGCCTTTGCTTAAAACATTCCATTGGGGTTCTTCGCGGTTTCAGGAATAGGCTGCACGGAATCCCAATGTTCCTCGATTTTGCCGTCTACAACCTTGAAAATGTCGACGACCGCGTTGCCCTTGGTGTCGGGGTCGCGAACCGCATGAACCCTTAGAATGACGTAATCGCCGTCGACAAACACCTGAGTGATCCTGCTGTGCGATTGCGGATGATTAGTCCTCAAGAACTCGATGAATTTTCGAAATCCAGCTGGTCCATCTTCTGCATTGGGATTGTGCTGTTTATAGACGCCCAGATACTTGGAAGCGGCCGCAAAATCCTTTTGATTGAGACCTTTCTCATAGAAATCAAGAACTATCCGTTTATTCGCCATTTCCCGCGCAGAGTAATCTCGACCTTCAGCGGCATGAACATTCGCCTGCCCAAACATCGCCACGGAAAAGATTGTGGCGGTCACGAGTTTCGTAATCTGGCTTCCTATCATAGCTAACTCCAAGTCTTTTTCGCACACCGCTGTCGCATGTGCGCGAGCGTACTGTTCCAAGGGGTAGGAACCGATGCCGAGGTCATGGCGCCGGCCGATTCCACTTTCGAAGCTAGCCCGAGATTAGGGCAATCGACAATGCTGTTTTGATGATAAATAGACACAATTAGCTTGATCGATGCGTCAGCTTGCCGCATATAAGGGCAGCGTTCGAAGAAAAAAGGAGACGCATCTTGAAGTGGTCAGCACCTAAGTTTGTTGAAGTCACCTGCGGCATGGAAATCAATCGCTATGCTCCCCCGGATGGCGACGAACCTGTCCTGTTCTAAGACTGCAGTGCACGGGTTTCATGGCTAATCTCCGGTTTCTCGTGCTCGGCTCTGCCGCAGGCGGCGGAATGCCGCAATGGAACTGCAATTGTTCCAATTGTGCCGCCGCCCGCGATCCTTCTTCCGGAATTCTCCCGCAGACGCAGTCGTCTCTCGCCGTCAGTCTCGATGGTGAGACATGGGCGATCTTCAACGCCTCACCCGACATCCGCCAGCAGATACAGCAGACGCCGCAGCTTCATCCCAAAACACTTCGCCACAGCCCGATCAAAAGCGTCGTCATTACCAATGCCGATGTCGATCATATCGGGGGGCTTCTGACCATCCGTGAAAAGCAGGCATTCGATCTTTTTTCCACGTCGGCCATCGGCAAGGTGATCGATGCAAACCCGGTGTTCCGGGTGCTCGATCCGGCCTTCGTCACGCGTCACGCGATCAGCCTGGACGAAGATTTCTCGCCGCTTGCCGGCCTCGAGGCGCGGATTTTTGCCGTGCCCGGCAAGGTCGCGCTCTTCCTTGAAGAGGGGGAGCCCGAGCTCGGGCTGGAAGGCGAGCAGACGATCGGCATCGAATTCGTCGCAAACGGCAAGCGCGCCTACTATATTCCGGGCTGCGCGACGTTGCCGGATTGGCTCGGCGAGCGCATCCGTGGCGCGGATCTCGTTTTCTTCGACGGTACGGTGTTTACCGATGACGAGATGATCCGTGTCGGTACCGGCGTGAAAACCGGGCAGCGGATGGGGCATATGCCGATCACCGGCGATGGCGCGGGACGTGCCGGAACCCTCGACGCGTTGTCTAAACTCGATATAGGCCGGATGGTCTATGTGCATATCAACAATACGAACCCGATCTGGCGCGTTGGCCCGGAACGGGATGCCGTCACCGCCGCCGGTTTCGAGGTCGGTCATGACGGAATGGAGATAGACCTTGTCTGACGCTCTTGGAACTGCCCAGAACCGGACCGATTTCGAAGCCCGCCTGCGTGCCATCGGCGATGCACGCTACCACGACAAGCATCCCTTCCACGGCATGCTGCATGGCGGGGAATGCTCGATCACGCAGGTGCGCGCCTGGGTCATCAACCGTTTCTATTACCAGAGCCGTATCCCGCTCAAGGATGCCGCCTTCATGTCGCGTTGCGAGGATGTCTCGATCCGCCGTGCATGGCGCAAGCGCATCGAGGATCATGACGGCGGACGCGAAGAGGGCGGCGGTATCCGCCGCTGGCTGAAACTTGCCGAGGCTGTCGGCCTCGATCCGGATTATGTCGCCTCCACGCGGGGCGTTCTGCCGGGCACGCGCTTTGCCTGCGATGCCTATGTGCGCTTCGTGCGCGACATGCCGATGCTGGATGCGGTGGCCGCATCGCTGACCGAGCTTTTCGCGCCGGCCATTCACAAGAACCGCATTGCCGGTCTGATCGAGCACTATGCCTTTGCCAATGACGCGGCGCTTTCCTATTTCCGCCAGCGTCTCAACGAGGCGCCGGTGGATGTCGCCTTCGGCCTCAACTACGTGCTCGACCACGCCGATACTTTGGAAAAGCAGGATGCGGCTGCCGCAGCGCTCAGCTTCAAGACCGACGTCCTCTGGGCGCAGCTCGATGCGCTGCATCACGCCTATGTCTCGCCGGCCCTTCTGCCGCCGGGCGGCTGGGACGGAAAGGAAGGCGTGATCGGCGATCTCGATCAGCCGGTCCGAAAGCAGGATGTCGGGCAGGAAATCAAGGGAGCGGCCGAATGAGCGAGCCTTCTGCGGTAACGGTCACGGCACAGACGGTGGCAAAACTTGCCCGCGGCGTGCGTCTGCGGGAAGACCCCGTGCGCGGCCAGACGGTGCTTCTGGCGCCCGAAAGGGCGCTGGCGCTCGACGAGATTGCCGTGATGATCGTGCATGCGCTCGATGGGGAACGCGATCTTGATGCCATCGCGCAGGAATTTTCGGTAAAGTTCGAGGCGCCGAAAGAGCAGATTCTCGTCGACGTGATCGCCTTTGTCGACGAGTTTTCCAAGCGCCGCATGCTGGAGTTGAAGTCGTGAACGAGCATGTCAGCATTCCGCGGACAAGCGCATGGACGGACAAGGACGGGGTTACGGGTCGCATCCGTATTCCGGCCCCCATCGCCATGCTTGCGGAGCTGACACATCGTTGCCCGCTTGCCTGTCCCTATTGCTCCAACCCGCTGGAACTGGACGGCGTCAAGGCCGAGCTTTCGACGCAGGAATGGATTTCTGTCTTCGAACAGGCCGCGGCACTCGGGGTGCTGCACCTGCATCTTTCCGGCGGCGAGCCGGCGGCCAGGCGCGACCTGGTGGAGCTGACGGTCGCTGCCGCCAAGGCGGGCCTCTATACCAACCTGATCACCTCGGGCATCGGCCTGACCGAAAAGCGGATCGCCGAACTGTCGGAAGCCGGTCTCGACCATCTGCAGCTTTCGATCCAGGGGGCCACACCGGCGCTGGCCGACAAGGTGGGCGGCTACAAGGGTGGCTATGACCGCAAGATCGCGGTGGCGGAATGGACCCATGCGGCCGGCATTCCGCTCACCGTCAACGCCGTCTGCCACAAGCAGAACATGGACCAGATCGGCGACATGCTGGATCTCGCCGTCAAGCTCGGTGCCCGCCGGATCGAGATCGCCACCGTGCAGTTCCACGGATGGGCGGAGCGGAACCACAAGGCGCTGATGCCGACGAAGGAACAGGTGCTGAAGACCAATGCCTTTGTCGACGAGGCCCGCAAGCGGCTGGAAGGCATCATCGTCATCGACTACGTGCCGGCCGATCACCACTCGAGCTATCCGAAAGCCTGCATGGGCGGCTGGGGGCGTACCGGCCTTAACGTCACGCCATCCGGCAAGGTTTTGCCCTGCCATGCGGCCGAAAGCATCCCGTCGCTGAATTTCGAGACCGTGCGCGATATGTCGCTCACCGACATCTGGTACGACAGTTCCGCCTTCAACGCCTATCGCGGCGACAGCTGGATGCCGGAACTGTGCCGTTCCTGCGCCCGCAAGGCGATAGATTTCGGCGGTTGCCGCTGCCAGGCCATGGCGCTTGCCGGCGATGCATCCGCCACCGATCCGGTCTGCATCCGCTCGCCGCTGCGGCAGTTGCTGGTCGAGCAGGCCGAAATCGACAGCCGTGCGGAGCCACCGGAATTCGTCTATCGCGGCCGCTGATTACTGGGTATAGGCTACCAATCGGGGTGGCCGGAGATGATCCGGCCGTCTCTGCGGATCGGGGTCAAGCAGCGCGCTTGCCGGGCATCGGCAGCATTGACCCACGTGTGCTGGAGCTCTGTGCTCCACAAGTAGGTCCGCCGAGGTTGAACTGTGCAAGCAGTTCCTCGAGCGCGGTGGCCTGCTGCTGCGCCCAGGCTTGCAGCGATTGACTGCTCCACCATCGTGGCGTTCTGCTGGGTTGCCTGGTCCATCGTATTGACCGCGGTTTTGATTTCCTTCAGCCGATCGCCACACCATGCGTGTTGATCTCCTGCACGCCATCGACGGAGCTGCGGGACCCGACCTGTTTCCCTGACCAGATCCACACCGGCCCGGTCCCGGCTTCCCGAGGTCATGATCAGTTCGTTGATCTCCTTAACAGCTTTCGCCGAGCGCTTTGCGAGTTCTTGGACCGCCGGCGCGAGCCGCTTTAACCCGGGTATCCAGTGCGAGCAGGTCGGTTTGGAAGGCAATGTCGTCAATCACCCCGATGATGTTGAAGATCTGCTTGGACGACTGTTTGATCTCATTCATGGTCGAATCGCCTTGGTTGGAGCCGACCGCCATCAATGTGGTCCGCAGCGTGTCGACTGAGCCGTTGAAATTATGGCGAAGCTCATCGAGACGCTCGGCGAAGGGCGCGTGCAACCGGACCGACAGGTCGCCTGCCTTGTCAGACCACCGCCCAGCGCACGTTAGAGTACGTTTTGATCTCGTTATACGGGTCTCGCAGAGCATCGCTGACGCCACAGGGCGGAAAGGCTTCCAGACCAGGGGCTCTTCAACAAAGGGGAAACGTTTCGGGGAGGAGCGGCTCGTCATGGCCGCACGTTCGTTGCCACCGTCGTGCAGGCGGTAAGGGAAAAGCTAACGTCCTTCTCGACGCATCAAAATTAATTGTTTTTATGAGGCTCGAAGTACACTTTGCAATTGACATTCATGGCGAGAAGCGCGACGAGTTGCCGCAGATTGGAGGCTCCATGGCAGGCCAGGAAAGAACCAGGATAAATATCAGTCTTGCAGCGGAAATCCTCGAAATCATCGCTGACAGTAATCTGGTTCCGGGAGATCGTTTGTTCGAAGCACGCATTGCAAAACAACTTGGGGTCTCCCGAGCGCCTGTTCGTGCGAACTTAAACGAGCTTTGCGATTTGGGGATTGTGACAACCGTCCCCAACAAGGGCTATGTGCTGGAAACAGCGATTGACGACAGCCGTGTTCAGTCATTGCTGGGGCGGGGCTCAGCCTTCGAGCAACTCTATATGCAGCTCGCCAACGATCATCTTGACGGCGCGCTCCCCGACAGCATTACGGAGCAAGAGTTGATGCGTCGCTATGCAGTCAGCGACGCGCAGATGCGGCGCGTGCTCGACCGGGCTACCGCGAGCGGCTGGGTAGAACGCGCAGCAGGATATGGCTGGAGGTTCTCGGAAGTCTTGCGTCACCCTGACGCCTATTCAGATATGATGCGGCTGCGTGCGATCCTGGAGCCAGCCTGCATCCTCGAGCCAGGATTTGCCATCGATGGCGAAACGCTGGCTGCTTTGCGGACCCGCCAGATCGAGGTTCTGGAGCGTGGCATCGATACCTTTTCCAACCCGGACCTGTTCAGATTTGGTTGCGAGTTCCACGAGGTCATTATCGGCGCTTCCGGTAATCAATTCGCAGTCGATACTTTGAAACGGCTCAATGCGCAGAGGCGCCTGTTTGTTTACCGGACACGCAACGACGACCGGCTTCGGGCAGATATTGAAGATCATCTCGAAATTGTCGCCCTACTCGAGCAGTCCAAACTGAGGGCTGCGTCCAAACGGATGCGCGAGCATCTCTGTCCACCAGATGGCTGAGGTATAGCTACAGGCTATTCCAAGCTTAAAAGACTACCGACCAAACGCAATATCACGCTCCGCAATGGGTGAGGACGTCGCATAACAGCGGCGACCATCGGCCCAAAATTGTTTAACTTCAAGTCACATGGAGAGATCTATGGCTGGCAACACTCTTGCTCGTTCCAAACGGGGCATAGGAGACTATGCCTTCTTTATTTACCTGCTGCTTGTCGGCATTTTCGGGGCTGCTCTCGCTTTCTGGGGCGGGCGGTTACTGCTTGCTGGCGGAAGCTCGTATTACGTCCTGATGGGAGTGGCGCTAATTGTCGGCGTTGCCCTGATGGCCCTTGGCAAGAAGATCGGGTTCTTTATCTTCGCTGCAGCATCTCTTTTGACATTCGTCTGGGCGATCTGGGAATCGGGCGCCAACGGCTGGTCCTACATTCCGCGTGTAGGCTGGCTGATCGCCGTCAGCGGCATCCTCCTGCTGTTCTGGCCCGTCGCCCGTCGCCGGATTACCGGTCTTGGTGGCAAGGAATGGATCGCCATCAACGCCGTCGTTCCGTTTGTGATGTTCCTCAGCATAATCGTACCGATAACCTGGTTTCCCGGGATCCAGCTTGCTGACGCCAGTGCCGTGGCTGCCCGGCCGAAGGAGGATTTCAGCCGCTCGACGGTTACCTCCCCGGACGGCAACGTCGCTGCCTCGCATGATGAGACAAATTGGACCGCCTACGCCGGTTCAAACCTCGGTAACCACTACTCGCCTGCTACACAGATCACGCCAGCCAATGCCTCACAGCTGGTCAAGGTCTGGGAATATCATCACGGCGACATGCCGAAGGCGGGCGAAAAAGTCGCCCATCTGAACGAGGCAACGCCACTTAAGATCGGCGACACGCTCTACAGTTGCACGCCGAGACAGCTCGCCGTTGCTATCGATGCCGAAACGGGTAAGGAAAAGTGGCGCTTCGATCCCAAGGTCGACTATGACTCTCTGGCTGGCAACGGCGCAAACTGCCGCGGCGTTGCCTATCACGAACAGCCTGGCGTCACCGGCGAATGCGCACGCCGCATCATCTGGGGTACCGCCGACCAGCGTCTCATCGCCGTCGACGCCCAGACAGGTCAGGCATGCTCCTCATTTGGTTCGAATGGCCAGGTCGACCTTATGCCCGGCACAGGCAATTTTCGTAAGGGTTCCGCTGCCGTCACCTCGGCCCCGACAATCGTGCGCGGCTCTGTCGTCGTTGGCGGCCAGGTCATCGACTCTGACATCCGTCCTGCTCCGTCCGGCGTCGTGCGCGGCTTCGATGCGATCACAGGCCGGCTGAAATGGGCCTTCGACATCGGTCGTCCGGGCATCACCACCGCTCCGGCCGAGGGCGGAACCTACACTCTGAGTTCCCCGAACTCGTGGGCACCACTATCGGCAGATGACGAGCTTGGCCTCGTCTATGTCACGCTAGGCAACCCGGCTGGCGACTTCTACGGCGGAGAACGTACGCCGGCAGAAGAGAAGTACGGCTCGTCGCTTGTGGCGATCGACGCCCAGACAGGCCAGGAACGCTGGCATTTCCAGACGGTCCATCACGACATGTGGGACTACGACCTGAGCCCCCAGCCGAGCCTGATCGACTTCCCGACTGACAAGGGCGTCCGCAAGGCCGTCATCCAGGCCACCAAGTCGGCTCAGATCTTCGTCCTTGATCGCGAGACCGGCGAGCCGCTCGTCGACGTGACCGAAGTTCCGGTCAAGACCAACGGCGCCCCCGGCGACAAGCTTTCGCCGACGCAACCGATGTCGCTCGACATGCCCAACACGATGGGCCGCCCGAGCCGCGAGCATGAGGTTCTGACGGAAGCCAGCACTTGGGGCCTGACGCCCTTCGACCAGATGTCGTGCCGCATGGACTTCGTCCAGGCTCGCTATGACAACGCTCCGTTCACCCCCGCCGAACCGGGCAAGAAAAGTCTGATCTACCCAGGCCACCACGGCGGCCTGAACTGGGGCGGGTTGATGGTTGACGCCAAGCGCGGCCTGCTGATCTTCAACAACCAGCGCATGCCTTACCTGCAGGGCTTGGTTGAGCGCAAGGAACTGGATGCCATCGGCGCCAAATCCTACCAGGCAGCACCCGGTCAGTCGAAGGGCTACCGTGTCCAGGAAGGCCAGCCTTATGGTGCGACCAAGGGACCGTGGCTGTCACCTCTCAATCAGCCGTGCATCGCACCGCCGTGGGGCTTTATCTCGGCCGTCGATCTTCGCACCAAGGATGTCGCCTGGACCCGTCCGTTCGGTACCGGTTACGACAATGGCCCGATGGGCATCCCCAGCCGCACCAAGTGGCAGATCGGCACTCCGAGCGATGGCAGCGGTGTTGCGACTGCCGGCGGCGTCACCATCATCGGCGCTGCGATCGATCAGTTCGTTCGTGTCTTTAACACGGAAACCGGCGAACTGATTTGGGAAACCCGCGTTCCCGCGGGCACCCAGGCCACACCGCTCACCTACGTGCAGAACGGTCGCCAGTACATCGTCATGGTCGTCGGCGGACACGCGCGAATCCCAACAAAAATCGGTGACAGCATTATTGCCTGGGCACTGCCCAAGTAATCAAAGGGAAGGCGCCGATTTATTGGCGCCTTCTTTATTTCCCGAGCGGCTGCGGAGCGGGAGTGCCCGGCTGCGGCGACGGATCGATCGTCTTGGCCCCTGGGTCCACCTGGGGTGCCTCATCAGCCTGGTCGTCGCTGCAAGCCGCAAGCAGCACCATGATCGACCCTATCATGACAGCTCTGATCAGCTTCATACAATCCTCCTGCAGCTTACTCGAATGGCTTCTTTTTGTCCTTTATTGTGTTAAAGAACAAAAATGAAATGCACATCCGCGGCGTTTGTTCCGCAGTCATTCCAGTGTGCAACCCATGGGAGTACAGCATGCTCACACGTCGTTCGCTGATCGCTCAATCGATCGCTATTGCCGCGATGCCCACCGTGCTGTCGGCGCAGGCAGCCGATATGTTCGTGCTAGATGAAATCCGCCTGATCGACGGTATCAGCTCAGTTGCTCTCGACAACGCCCGGATCGTCGTTTCAGCCGGGCGGATCGCCGCCGCCGGCGAAGCAAGCCAGGTCCAGATTCCCGCCGGCGCAAGGATCGTCAAGGGAACCGGAAAAACCGTAATGCCGGGCCTGATCGGCGGCCATGTCCATCTTGGCGGTTATGACGGCCTGATCGCCGGCCCTGCGGCCCAGAACCGCGCTAACATCCTGCGCCAGCTCGACCTCTACCTGCGCTATGGCGTGACGAGCGTGACGTCGCTTGGGACCAACAAGGCGCTTGTTTACGATGTTCGCAAGGATCTGACTGCGGGTACCGCCTTCGGAGCAGATATCTTCGTCGCCGATCATGGCATCGGCGTTCCCAAGGGCGCACCGCCGGCTGCGCTCGGCCCGGACCAACTGGACCGCCCCGAGACGACAGAACAGGCCCGCGAAGCGGTTCGCGCCGCCGCCAGTCGCGGTACTAACCTGATCAAGCTGTGGCTTGATGATTTCCAGCAGATGAAACTGGTCAAGATGCAGCCGGACATCTACGAGGCGGCGATTGACGAAGCACACAAGGCCAATCTTCCCGCCTATGTCCATATCCACGATCTTGCCGATGCGAAGGCCGTGCTCAAGGTTGGCGCCGATGTCCTTGCACATGGTGTCCGCGACGTTCCGGTCGATGCCGAATTCATCGACCTCATGAAAAAGAACGATGCCTGGTACATTCCGACCCTGACCGTCGACGATGCCTTCGTTCTGTTTGCCGAACACCCGGATACGCTGTCCGATCCCGTCTTGCAAAGGGCGTTGCATCCCGACCTGTTGAAGCAGTTCCAGAGCGCCGAGTGGCGCGAAAAGCAGGTGAAGAGCCCTGCCCTTGCCTCCTGGAAGGCGGGCCTGGCGATGAACCAGCGCAACACCAAGGCGGCCTACGATGCCGGCCTTAATGTCGGCTACGGCACCGATTCCGGTGCCATGCCGTTGCGAGTGCCGGGCTTTGCCGAGCATCGGGAACTCGAGCTTCTGGTTCAGGCGGGCTTTACGCCGTCCCAAGCCATCATCTCCGCAACCAGCCAGGCGGCGAGCCTGCTGAGGATCGACGACCGCGGCGTGATCGCGACGGGCAAGCTTGCCGACCTGGTCATGGTGGACGGTAACCCGCTCGTTGACATCAAGACCACGCGCCAAATTAGGGCGGTGTGGAAGCGGGGTCGGGAAGTAATATTGTGAAGCCGATGCGAAAACAGCGGTTCCCGCTTCCGGCGGCTTTAAAGATTTTCTTCCCGGCGGCTGGAATCATGCTCATGCTAACTCCGTGCGCGCATGCACTCGATGCCAGGGTCGTCGCACAACTTAAGCGTCTCAATCCGGTTGACCAGCTCGAGCAGCGTTGCGACATCGAAGGCATGGAGCGCCTATCTGCAGACAAAGTGATTTCGTACACCTTCTCGAGGCCAACGCGGAGCCCGGTCCGGCTTCAGGCGGATGGGGCGGTATTTCGGCGAAAAGGCGAATGGTACCGGTTGAGCTACGATTGCGTCACGCGTCCCGACAATCTGACCATCACATCCTTCAAGTTTCATGTAGGGAGCAAAATCCCGCGCGAAGAATGGTCGAAGCTGTCATTATATCCCTGATCATCTTGTGATACGACACGGGTGAGCGGTTCCTGGTCGAACGCCACCCGGGAGACCAGCGCACGGCGCGGCAGCATCAAACATCACCTCTCACTGAGCTTTGCGGTGCTCCTCAAAACTTCGTCTAGCCGCTCCCTTTCTGCTTCAAATCGAGCGAGCTGTTTCCCGGCCAAAGGTGAGTCCTCGGGCAGTCGGGACCTGAGGGGATCGATCTTTGTCCCGTTGACCATCAATTCATAATGCAGATGCGGTCCGGTCGACCGGCCTGTCGAACCCACAAAGCCGATGATCTGACCCTGCTTGACCGTAGCGCGTTCGCTTACCCCGCTGGCGATTGAGCTCTGATGGTTATAGGACGAGACATATCCGTTGGCGTGACGGATGACAGTCTGGTTTCCATATGTCGTGCTCAATCCAGCCTTCTCCACAACGCCGTCGCCGACAGCGATAATGGGCGTGCCGCGCGGGGCGCCGAAATCAGTACCGGTATGCATGATCGCTCTTCCCAGTAACGGATGGACACGCATGCCGAACCCGGAGGTAACACGCGCGTTGGCGACCGGTGTACGCAAGAGGAACGGCCGAATGTTCCTGCCGTCTTGATCATAATAGTGAACCGAATTGTCGTCTGGATCAACGTAACGGTAAAACCGGAAATTTTTATCACCGAGCCGAGCATTGACATAAAGAAGGTCCGAGCTGGCAGTGGCTTGACCGCTGTGGTCGGAAACCGAAAAGAAGGCCTCGATGGTGTCGGTCGACTTCAGCCGGGCATGGAGGTCCACATTGCTTGCCAGCAACCTCACCAGTTGCCCCGTCATTTCCACCGTCATGCCATAAGACAGCGCAGCGTGGTAGATACCGTCATAGACGCGGGTTGGTGGGCGACCGGCATCCATCGGCGGCAGGCCACTGAAGGCAGCGTTGATGGCCTCGATCTTCATGGGCTCCTGACCATCAACGTAACGGCCTTGGTCGTCCAGCGCGATCGTCACCTCATGGACGCCGCGTCGGTAAATACTTGCACGCACCACCTGAGCCGCCTCGCCTTCGTGGATAAGACCGATGCGCAGCACTTCCCCCTTGAAAAGCTTATCCGACCCGGAGCGCACCGAAACCGTACTCGCGATTCTGGCGGCTTCCGCTTTCTCACAGCCGACACCCGTCATAGCATCAACGATCGTCATGTCCTCGCGCACGGGGATAATGTGGTCGGCGTAGACGCGCGTCTTCGCGGTGATCCGCTGGAGTTCCGATACAGTCATGTTTTGATCGACGACGCGGGCTGTTAATGGGCTTTCGACGCCAGGATCATCGTCGTCTTTGTTGATGCGGCGCGGCTGCGTGTACGCCAGACCGGAGACCTCACTTGCGCCGGCCGTCATGAGCGAGACATTGGTGCGGACGTTCTCCTCAACATCTTCGAGTGACATGCTGGGGGCGAAGGGATAGGTACCTCGCCGTATCGGGAACGGCGTTATCTTCAGGCTTACATCGTTATCTACTTGCGCCCCATAGATCTGCCTCGGCCCCGTTAGCGACGCCGGCGAGTGAGCGTCGTTGACACGGGCCGAAAAGATCGTCAGCGGATCAAAGGGGGGATACTCTCGCTGCGTCACGTAATTCGCCGCGAGCTGCATTATCACATGACTGAATGTCTCTCGGCGTAGGATCTCCCTGCTGCCGTCGTGGGTGACGGTGGTAGCCTCCAAGATCTTTCGACCATCGTGCAAGACGACCACCTTGTTGGTGCTGATCCGCCCCCCCCGCTCCGCCTGTGACGCCGCGCCGTGAGCGGCGCGCCGAAGGCCAAGAGCCACTACGGAGACATGAGCAACGCGCTGCGATCCTTCCACGGCCGTCAAGAGAGCCAAGCCAACTAAAGTAATCGCCGTCATGCCCATAAGCGAAATGCCGAGCATCCAGCGCCGCGAAACTGCACGACGATCCTGCAATCTGCCACATCCAGACAAAATGGGAGCCTCGTTGCCCAAAGCCCTTATTATCTCGCTCCTAGCAGTCACACGCCCTCCGTATACGGTCTTATCCGCCGAAACCGCAAAGCATCAGCATTGCTGTAGCGACATCAATTCTGTCTTTTGCTGCACATAAAGGCATTACGAGGGCGTTTTCGAAACATCGCTTTAGCGCCGGCTCAGGAACCGGTGCGTCGAGCATATTCTGTCACCAGACTGTGCAACCCTTTAAATTTACCGAGTACACAGCAGTGGTCCGCGCGAAGCTAGGTTAGCACGATCAACCGGAGCATCGGAGCGCCACGGATGGATGGCGGTCGCACGAGGCTGTCCAGTCAAGAGAAAGCCTAGATCAGAGAGCCGATTGGAAAAATCTGAAAATCAAAGAGGTAGCAGCTTGCATGAGCTTGGTGGTCCGTCCGTCGGATAGCTCTGCTACTGGGCTTGGCCCTCCCAGTTCTTGGCGGGGGAATTTCCCGCAACCGATCCTCCCGATCGGATTGTGGAGGTCATAAATATCTCGGGCAGTGATTCCCAAGGGTGACAAACGGTCTTGCCAGATCAGTCCCGGTTTCAGTGACTTTAAGAGGGTCTCGAAATTAGGTTAGCGTAACAACTCCCCTTTCCTCGCATCGCGATCAGTCTGGCGTTGCTGCGCAGGAGTGCCTGTTAGTCAATGGATCAATGTTGACTGCTGCGGACGGAATAGAAGGTCAGACGGGGTTTGAAAAAATCCCTGTGACTCTTCGCAGAGTGTTGACGGCCAACTGGGCGTGCAGTCGACCGTGGCCGTTCTACCGTGACAAGACGCTTTCGCTCGACTCTGCAAGGCTCTTCAGGGCGGCCAGAAACATGTCGTTCTCGCTGTTGCTCCCTATCGAAACCCTAAGCCAGTCCTCAAAACCGACTTCCTTCCAGGGCTTAACGATGACCCCGTTCGTAAGGAGCGACCGGGCGACCTCTTGGCTCGACCAACGCGTTTTGACAAAAATGAAATTCGCCGCCGACGGCGCGACCAGCAGTCCCAACTCCCTGACGCTAGAAGCCACACGCTCGCGCTCCGCCTGTATTGTGGCCACCTTAGACCTCATCCAGCGCTGATCGCCGATCGCAGTTGTGGCTGCAATCTGAGCGGCGGCATTGACATCGAAGGGTGGCTTCGCGCGGCTCAGCATGTTTGCGATTTCCGCACTTGAGCACAGGGCATAGCCAATTCGCAGCCCGGCCAGGCCATACGCTTTGGAAAACGTGCGCAAGACGATGCAGTTCAGGTTGGCGCGACCCAACAAACGGGTGCCATCAACTTCTTCCTGAAACTCGAAATAAGCTTCGTCAATTACGAACAGGGTCTCCGGACTGGTCGCGGCCACCAAACGCTCCAATTGCGCCATGTCCAGCGCGCAACCCACAGGATTGGAGGGGGTAGGAAGGAAAAATATTGCAGGCTTATCCGCTAGAGCGGCCTCAAGAGCGGAGATGTCGAATTCCATGTCTACGGACATCGGTATTTTTGTTACGGTGGCGCCGGCGGCAAGGGGATCGATCTCGTGCAGGCCGAAACTTGGCGTGACCGTCAGCGCCTTGCTGCCTGGAACAACGTAGGCCCGCGAAATGGCCGCAATCAGCTCCTCGGAACCATTGCCGATCACGATTTGATCGGCAGGAATGCTGACCGTCGCCGAAATCGCCTCTCGTAAAGCGACGCAGGCAGGGTCCGGATAGCGAGACGGATCAAAAGCCTCGGAAGCTAGTGCCTCGTGGACGCGGGGTGAGCAACCGTAGGGATTTTCGTTGCTAGCGAGCGCTGCAATCCGGGACTTGCCGCTGATCTTTCTGGCAAGGTCGATGTTCATGCCGGCATTGTAGCGGGGCAGGACTGAGATAATCGGATTTGGCACTAGCGGCACATTGAACTCCAGAGGTTTGACACCGAATTTCGAACCGCTGAACTTTACGGTAGCGCGGCATGTTTCAACGAGGCAAGCGCGTATCAATCCACCAGATTCGGCTTAGTACGGGTGCTGACAGAGCGGCCTGCTTCAGGAGTATGCTCGCCCACCTGAGGAGCGCGACGCTGCATCCCGCGCAGACGTTTTCCGCCTAAAGTCAGAGGAAGCGCCGGGAGCTTTGAGTTAAGGCCGTTGCTCAGCACAACGTCGATCATGCCGTCGTTGGAGTTCAGATGCGGGTCATCGAGAAGATCAATCGGTTTGCAGACGGGTGCAAATGGCAGGCCGAGCTTTTCGACGGTCGCCTTCACCTCCTGTGCCTGGCGTGACAGAAACAGATTGCGGATCTCGGGAATGATCCAGGACCGGGCTTGCTGACGCAGCGCATTGGACGAAAGACGCGCATCCGACAGCCACTCTAGTTTATCGAAGGCAGAGCAGAAATCCATCCATTGCTGGTCGCCAACAATGCCCACGAACAACTTGCTGCCGTCTGCGAGATCAAACAGATCGTATGCAGGCCAAGGCCGCTCGGTCACGGAGAATGGCATAGAGGGTTGGCCGGTGATGACCTCGGCCAGCATTGCCGGCGCCATTAGGAAGGCGGCATTCTCGTAAAGCGATGCCTGCACTTCCTGACCGAGACCGGTCATTTGCCTCTCACGCAGCGCCGCCTGTATTCCGATTACCCCGAACATGGCTCCCATAATGTCGTTGACGGACGCGCCGGTCCGCAGTGGACGGTCTGGCATTCCTGTCATGAAAGCAAGGCCGCTCATCATTTGAACGACTTCATCCAGCGCGGTACGGTGCTGGTACGGGCCTGCGAGAAAGCCCTTGAGCGAGCAATAAATGAGCTCCGGGTGTTCGCCCTTAAGGCTATCATAGTCCAGCCCCCTCGCTTTCATCATACCCGGCCGAAAGTTTTCAATCATGATGTCGGTCTCAGCGATTAGATCGTCGAGAACGGCCCGGCCTTCGTCACACGTCAGATCGAGCGCCACGCTTTTCTTGTTGCGGCCGAACGTGTCGAAAAAGCCCGCTGCAAGCCCGGTCAAATTGCGGGTGCGATCGCCTTTGATTGGCTCGATCTTGATCACCTCGGCGCCCAGATCAGCAAGAATCAGGCCGCAGCACGGTCCCATGATCATCTGGGAGAACTCCAGAACCCGAAGTCCACTCAAGGGAAGTTTGTCTGTCATGCGCGCATTCCGTAAGCTTTGGGAATTCCCGATCTGAAAATATGGCTGGGTTTGGGATCGTGCGGTAGGATCGCGTCAAGCGCCTTGGTTGCGACCAGAAGTGCTTCGAGGTTGATTTCGGTCCGAAGTCCCGAGGTTTCCATCATGTAGACGAGATCTTCCGTCGAGATGTTGCCCGAGGCCCCCGGTGCGAATGGGCACCCCCCAAGACCACCAAGCGCCGCATCGAACCGCGTGATACCGGCTTCCAGAGCGGCATAGGCGCAGGCCATGCCGGTGCCGGTGGTGTCGTGAAGATGAATGCGCAGCGGAATGTCTGAGCCTGCCACCGCCCTGACGCCTGCGACAATATCCTTGACCTGCGCCGGGCTGGCATAGCCGACGGTGTCCGAAAGACAAATTTCGTCCGCGCCAATCTCTCGCGCCTGTTCCGCAAGCTTGAACACGCTCGCGGGATCGACCCGGCCCTCGATCGAGCAGCCGAATGCCGTGGCAATCGCCAGAACGAGCTGAGTTGGACGCTCGGCGGACGCCATAGAAATCCTGAGCGCCGCTGCCGCTTCCATTTGTTCGTTTGGTGTCGTGCGGACGTTGGCAATGTTATGACTGACGCTTGCCGACACGACGAAACTTACGGAATCCACTCCTGCAGCAATTGCGCGCTCGGCCCCTCTAGCGTTTGGTGCGAACGCCGAGATGAAGACATCAGGCCTTGTGCGGCCGTGTGCAACCAATTCGGTTGCATCGGCGTATTGCGGAAACCGCGCTGAAGGCACAAAGCTTGTAATGTCGAAAGACCTGATGCCGGCTGCGTAAAGCAGATCGAAGATCTGCATCTTCATCACCGGCGTCAAGATCGTTTCTATGAGCTGAAGGCCGTCGCGCAAGACAACCTCTGATATGAATATGTCTTGGGGTGGCATTGCCGACCCTCCTAAAACTGGCTGCGTTCGTGGTAGGTTTGAAGAAATTGCTTCAGGCGAGGTTCTTCCGGCGAATTTAGAACCTCGCGCGGCGGGCCGCAGCGGACGATCCGGCCCCCGTCCAGAAACGCAACCTTGTCCGCGACCCGCGCGGCAAATCCGATCTCATGAGTCACCACGATCATCGTCATGCCCTCATTCGCCAAATCGCGCATGACCTGCAATACTTCTCCGACCAGTTCGGGGTCGAGCGCGGATGTCGGCTCGTCGAAAAGCATCAGATGAGGTTCCATAGCAAGTGATCGGGCGATCGCCACGCGTTGCTGCTGTCCGCCAGAAAGCGCGGCGGGATAACCGTCCGCTTTAGCTGCGAGGCCCACTTTCTCGAGAGTTGCCATTGCCTTGCTGTGGGCGTCCTTTCTGGACATGCCTTTGACCTGCCGCAAAGGATCTGCGACGTTGTCGAGAGCCGTCATATGCGGCCACAGGTTGAAATGCTGGAATACCATTCCGATGCTGCGGCGCATGGCGCATAACTGGCTACCGCGCATCAGGCGCCGGGTCCCAGACGACTGGTCGTAGCCGACCAACCTGCCCTCGACAAGAATCTCGCCTTCGTCGTAGGTTTCAAGAAAATTCACGCAGCGAAGCAGAGTGCTCTTGCCTGATCCGCTTGGGCCTATGAGGCAGAGAACCTCCGATTTTTGGACCGAGAGGTTTACGTCATGCAGCACTCTCAGCGATCCGAACGATTTCGACACGCTGGTGATACTGACCATATCTTGCGCCATCATGCGCTCCTTACAGTGTGCCGCGTGACGCGACGTTCAAGGAAATTCCCCGCCTTGGTGATCGAACTCACGACTATCCAGTAGCCGATAGCGAGTGCGAACAGGGATTCAAAAGCCGCGAACGTCTCGATGGACATCTTTTGGACTTCGTATGTGAGCTCGGGCACCGAAATGATCGACAAAACGGACGTTTCCTTGCTGATCACGATCAGTGCGTTGATAAGCGAGGGAGTGATTGCCACCAAAGCTTCCGGGGCTTGGACACGCCGGAAGATAGCAAAAGGCGTCAGCCCGAGGCTGACCCCCGCCTCGACGTGACCGCGTGGCACCGCGTTAAACCCGACGCGATAGATCTCGGCCATGTACGCGCTCCCGTGGATCGAGAGCGCGAAAATTCCCGCCGGCAACGGTTCGAGAACCAACCCGAAGGAGGGACCTGCGCCGTAGATGAAAAATGCCACCAGGAGCGGCGGGGTTCCCCGAATGATCTCGGTATAAGCCAACGCGCATGCCGACAGGAGCCGAATTGGCGAGAGTCGGCAAAGAACGACGACGAAGCCCAACGCCATGGCCCCTAAGCTTCCGGCGATCCAGCACAGAAGTGTGTTGGCTAACCCACTCAGAAGTGCGGGCCCGTACGGCACGATTGCAGAAAGATCAAAACTCATCGGCGTGCTCGATTCATTCTGTGCTCAAAAACACGACCGGTTAGGAGCAGGATCTGCGTGATCGCGATGTAGATGACGCAGGTCACGGCATAGATTTCGATTGGTCGAAATGTTGTCGACACGATGTTCTGGCTCGTGCGGGCAAGTTCGGCGATCCCCACGGCAGAGATCAGCGAGGAAGATTTCATCATCAATGTCAGCTCGTTCATCAACGCCGGCAGGGCCAGACGGAAGACCTGAGGAAGAAGAATGGCGCGCCAGATTGCGGCTGAACCGTAACCCAGGGATCTGGCAGCCTCCGTTTGGCCAGGTGATATGCTGCCAAGAACACCACGCAGGATTTCCGCGACATAGGCTCCGCTGATCAGCCCCAAGGCCAGGACCGAGGCGGTGGTGGCCGACATATCGATGCCGACCACGGGTAGAAAATTGTAAAAAAGAAGTAGTTGTACGAGCAGCGGTACTGAGCGGAAATAGCTGACGTAGGTACGAGCTATGAGCTCCGCGCCAGGGACTCCACAACGGCGCAGGATGAGGATCAACGTCCCAATCGGAATGCCGACGAGTGTCCCAAGCATCGATATGTAAATTGTAACCAAGGCCCCCTCCCACAGGTAAGGAAGGGCATTCAAGATCGTTTGCATGGTCTATTCGCCGGTGATCGTCGCGGGATCAGATCTGGGGTTCCGGCATAACTGCCGGCAGATCGTACGCTTCACCGAACCACTTCTCCTGGATCGCCGCCATTCGACCGTCTTCAATGACTTTGGCAAGGGCAGTATTGATCGCCGCAATCAGGGTCTTGCTGCTATCGTCGTTGCGCGAAATCCAGCCGTAATATGTCGGAACACCAAAAGTGGGCTTGATGACTTCAAATGTGTCAGATCGCTGCTGCGCGGCATAAGAGACATTGGCCAGTGAACTCGCTGCTGCCGCGACCCGGCCAGCTGCTAGATCAGCATATAGTTGGTTGTTGTCCGAATATTCGCGAATGGTGACAGGCGTCGTCTCGTTGAAGAGCTGAACCTGGCGCAGGATCGCGCTCGACTTCACAACTCCTACCGTCTGATCCTTCAGATCTTCAGGTTTGGTAAGCGCCGTATCGCCTTTCCGCTTCATGAAAGCGCTGCCAGAGAAGGCGAACGGGTTCGTGAAGGCGTATCGTTTCATGCGTTCTTTCGTGGCGTTGATCGGCGCGCCCACGAAGTCGAACTTCCCCGATTCCAGGCCTGGAAGAACGCTAGTCCACGGAAGGTCGGTGTAATCCATCGCGACGCCGAGCTCCTTGCCGATTTCGTCGAGGATATCCTTGTTCACACCGACATATTTCCCGTCAATCTTCATGTCGAAGGGAGCAAACTGCATTTCTGTTGCCACGACCAGCTTGCCGGCCGCTTTCGCTTTTTCAAGAGCGTCTGCGGCTGACACGCCGGTCGGAATGAGCATGCCTGCCGCGATGACAACGCCGGCGCATTGCCTTTTCAAGGACCTTGTAAGAACAGAACGTGCTGCTGAAACGAAACTCTTCATAATGACCTCGCTTTGGCCGTAACTTAGTGTTCGGCGCGTTCCCCATTTGGCTGGCGCGGATGAGCCAACGACGGAAAACTACCACATCCTGCCTATTGAAGAAGCATGCATTTAATATAGACTGTTTTAGTTGGATTAAAGGTGAAAGGGAGAGTGATGTCTCTTAAAGATCTTCCTCCGGTAAAGTCGCTGATGGCGTTCGAAGAGTTCGGGCGGCTTGGCACGATGACGGCGGCAGCCGAGTCGTTGGGCATCACCGTTGGAGCCGTCAGCCAGCACATCAAAGGATTGGAAAAAGCGGTCGCTGTCAGTCTGGTCGCGCGAGCCGGCAATAGCGTGAAATTGACAAGTGCCGGACAGGCCTACCGAAATTATCTGGCCCGCGGCTTTCAGGAGTTTAAGGACGCGCAGGACGCCATGCGCAAGATCCGTTCCACCAGCTCCATTACCGTCAGCAGCCTGCGGTCACTTGCTGCGAAATGGCTGGCACCTAGAATGGTTGAATGGCAAAAGATTAGCAGTGGAGCAAAGGCACGGTTACAGGGCGATTTGACCGAGCCGAATCTTGAAAACGGCGACGTGGATTTCCGTATCACCTATGGTCGGCATGTGGAACCTCACAGTCATTACTCGCATCTTTTCACGGATATTGTGTTGCCCGTCTTTGCACCTGGCTTTGAGGGCCGAGCGCGGGTCAGCCGCCCGGAACATCTGCTTGAACTGCCCTTGATCGAGATCGAGTGGGCCGACAGCGAAGGGCAATCACCTGGCTGGGCGCAATGGGCTGCCGCTCACTGCAAAAGTTATCCGTTCGTCGAACCCACACTTGTTTTTTCGTTCACCAATGCAGCCCTTGATGCAGCTCTCTACGGAGAGGGCGTCGTGCTCGCCCAGCTCTCCATGGTGTGGGATGATATCGTGGCGGGACGTCTGATCGCGCCATTCGATCTTCGATTGCCGATGCCACAACCCTATTATATTGCCTGGTCGTCTGCCGCCTTCGATAAGCCGGCTGGGCGGGAGTTTCACAGGTGGATACTAAGCAAAGGGCGGCAGCAAGGCGATCTTGCGCAACGCTCCGTCCGAGCCGCACAAGGCCCGGACAGAGCGGAAATCCGCTAATCAGAACTTAAGGTGTCGGTAGCTGCCGCACCAGTAGAGCAACGGTTTCTCGGCAGCAGTAGTCTCAATTGACTCCACCAGTCCGATAACGATCGCGTGCGAGCGATGGACGATTGCCTCCTCGAGTCTGCAGTCGAGGCTCACGAGTGCGCCCTCCAGGGCCAGTCCCCCAGTTTGCATTCGTAGCCACCGGGCGCCTTGGTAGCGCGCGGCGCCCTGAGCCCCCCCGAAGCCGGAGAAGGATTGGGCCACCGCTTGTTGACTGTCGGAGAGCACATTGATGCAAAAGCGCCCTCCCGGCTCGAGCGCAGCCCAAGACGAGGATCCGCAGTTCAAAGCTGTCATCACGGTCGGCCCATCGGCGGAGAGTGCGGTCACCGACGTCGCAGTGAAGCCTGTACGACGCTCTCCTTCCCCTGTCGTCACGACGCAGACTGCACCTGCAAGATATCGCATGGCGGCTTTGAAGTCTTCGGCGCCTGGGTTGAGACGCGCGGTGTTGGACTTGTCATTCGTTTCCAACCTGTGCCTCCCCGTTGGCCCTTGCGGCCGTATAACGGTTGGCCGGCGTGGAGAGCCCAAGATTGTCCCGCAGTGTGGGACCTTCATACTCGTCCCGGAAGAGTCCGCGGCGACGCAGTTCTGGCAATACAAGCTTGACGAAATCGTCAAGACTGGAGGGTAGGGTCGGAAACATTAGGATGAAGCCGTCGGCGGCGCGCGTCTCGAACCATTCTTCCATGTAATCGGCGATCTGTGTCGGCGTACCGGTGATGCCGTTACCTGTGTGCTTTTCCGCGTAGTATCGGATCAATTGCCCAACGGTCTGCCCCTGCGCCACAAACTCGACCAGTTGGTCGAACATCTTGCGCGAGCCCTTTGGCGCTGTCGGCAAGCGTTCCATGGGGAATGGCTGATCCAGCGCAACGCCACCAAGATCGGTTTCCAAGAACTCCGAAAGCATGAGGCGCCCGACATCAGGATGCAGGTTGTCGATAAGGAATTCGACCTTGGCCTTGGCTTCAGCTTCCGTTTCTCCAACATTGATAACGATGCCCGGCATGATCTTCATGTCATCGGGATCGCGCCCGAAAGCTGGCATACGGCCCTTAACGTTCTGGTAGAATGCTCGGTTGCTCTCGATATTGGAAGCGAGGCTGAACACGATCTCCGACGTGCGTGCAGCGAGCTCCATACCTGCCTCGGAGCCGCCTGCTTGGGCAATCACAGGGCGTCCCTGCGCAGACGGAGCGATATTTAATGGGCCCCTGACCTGGAAGTTCTTGCCCACGTGGTTCAGGATGTGGAGCTTATCTTTGTCGTAATAGACGCCCTGCTCTCGATCGAGAAGAAGCGCGTCGCGCTCAAAACTGTCCCACAGGCCGAACACCACATCAATAAATTCCTGAGCGCGCTCATAGCGAACCGCGTGGGGGTCGAGACCTTGGCGATTAAAATTGTAACCCGTTTCGTCGTGGTCCGACGTTACGACGTTCCAGCACGCACGTCCTTGGCTGAGCTGATCGATCGATGCAAATATGCGGGCAACGTTGAATGGCTCGTAATAGCTGGTCGACACCGTCGAAACTAGACCCAGCTTCTCGGTCATCACCGAAAGCGCAGAGATCAGCGACAGGGGCTCGAAGCGGTTCGCTTTTGTGGGACTGCGCGAAAGCGCATCGGGATCGCCGACACCGGCAGCCGCTGAATCCGCAAGAAACATGAAGTCAAATTTCGCAGCTTCTGATGCCTTGGCAATATTGAGCATGTGAGCGAAATCAGTGGCAGCGGTGACCTTGCTACCAGGATGACGCCACGAGGCCGGATGGAACCCGTAGGTGTACACGAAAGTCCCGAGTTTCATTTTATCGCGTCTTTTCACCAACTTCCCCTTTTTGTTTCGATCCTTCGGGAAAGAAGTTTAATAAGCCGAATCCCGGTGAACAATATTTGATTACCCGGTGCATGCTTTAGCTGGACTAAACCGAGCCGGATCGGCAACTTGCCAGGGCTGAAACTTTTAATCTGCTTTACGCCCGGTAGCGGGTCGCCAGAGCAGGAGTGGAGGCTTGGACTTTCGGGTAATAAGGTGGAGAGGACGACCGCGCGTGGTCACCACGTTAAGTTCGGTGACGGAATCTCCAAAAAGCCGGGCGAAGTAAGTGCATCTGCCGGACAAGGGTGGTGCGCTGTATTCTTTTGCAGCACGACGGGTTTATGCCATCTAAAAAAACTCGGGACCTTCCCGCTCAAGATCACAAGCGTCCGGTCTGCCCTTGAAGGACGAAAAATAGGTCATCTTCTGCCACCGGCGCCACGCTGATCCGCAAATCGGAACTGTCGAGGAAGGCGCCCGGCGGGTAGAAGGCGATGTCCGCGGTCTACCCCTTGCCGTTCTCCCGGTATCCGCCTGCGTCGCTGGCGCGAAGAATGCGCATTGGCTCAGTTTCCGAGGATGCCAGGCAGACGAATGCCCTTTTCGGTCGCGCATTCAACGGCGATCTCATATCCCGCATCCGCGTGGCGCATGACGCCGGTCGCCGGGTCATTCCACAGCACTCGCTCCAGACGGCGCTCGGCATCTTCCGACCCGTCAGCGCAGATCACCATGCCGGAATGCTGCGAATAGCCCATGCCGACGCCGCCGCCGTGATGCAGCGACACCCATGTGGCGCCCGATGCGGTATTCAGGAGCGCATTGAGCAGTGGCCAGTCGGAGACGGCATCCGATCCATCCTTCATCGCTTCCGTCTCACGGTTCGGCGACGCGACCGAGCCACTGTCGAGATGATCGCGGCCGATGACGATCGGGGCGGAAAGCTCGCCATTGCGGACCATTTCGTTGAAGGCGAGGCCGAGCTTGTGGCGATCACCGAGACCCACCCAGCAAATTCGTGCCGGAAGTCCCTGAAACGCAATACGTTCCTTCGCCATGTCCAGCCAGTTGTGCAGGTGCTTGTTGTCCGGCAGCAGTTCCTTCACCTTGGCATCGGTCTTGTAGATATCCTCCGGATCGCCGGAGAGTGCGGCCCAGCGGAACGGGCCGATGCCGCGGCAAAAGAGCGGACGGATGTAGGCTGGCACAAAACCGGGGAAGGCAAAGGCGTTTTCCAGCCCCTCATCCTTGGCCACCTGACGGATATTGTTGCCGTAATCGAGCGTCGGCACACCGGCATCCCAGAAGGCAACCATGGCTTCGACATGCGCCTTCATCGAGGCGCGGGCGGCGACTTCAACCGACTTCGGATCGCTTTCGCGCTTGGCCTTGGCCTCCTCGACCGTCCAGCCGATCGGCAGATAACCGTTGCGCGGATCATGCGCCGAGGTCTGGTCGGTAACGATATCGGGGCGTGGGCCACCGGCCTGCATGCGCTTGACCAGTTCCGGGAAGATTTCGGCGGCATTGCCGAGCAGGCCGACCGATTTGGCTTCGCCCTTGGCCGTCCATTCGGCGATCAACGCAAGCGCTTCATCCAGCGTCTTCGCCTTGGCATCGACGTAACGAGTGCGCAGGCGAAAATCGATGCGGGTCTCGTCGCATTCCACCGCAAGGCAGCAGGCGCCGGCCATGACGGCTGCGAGCGGCTGGGCGCCGCCCATGCCACCGAGGCCACCGGTCAGGATCCACTTCCCCTTGAGGCTGCCGTTATAGTGCTGGCGACCGGCCTCGACGAAGGTTTCATACGTGCCCTGCACGATGCCCTGCGTACCGATATAGATCCACGAACCGGCGGTCATCTGGCCGTACATGGCGAGACCCTTTTTATCCAGCTCGTTGAAGTGATCCCAGGTCGCCCAATGCGGCACGAGGTTGGAATTGGCGATCAGCACACGCGGCGCATCCTTGTGGGTGCGGAACACGCCGACCGGCTTGCCGGATTGCACAAGCAGGGTTTCTTCTTCGGTCAGCGTCTTCAGCGTTGCGGCGATCTTGTCGAAATCGTCCCAGGTGCGGGCCGCGCGGCCGATACCGCCATAGACGACCAGCTCATGCGGGTTCTCGGCCACGTCCGGGTCGAGATTGTTCATCAGCATGCGAAGCGGCGCTTCCGTCGTCCAGCTCTTGGCATTGAGTTCAGATCCCCGCGGGGAGCGGACGTCGCG
>Ga0209795_10000128_pt1 | contig 71742 bp, 70 predicted proteins | sample AgamicOrMarz_FD_187166 | JGI IMG/M metagenome (GOLD analysis project Ga0209795, IMG submission 187166) | Agave microbial communities from Guanajuato, Mexico - Or.Ma.rz (SPAdes) (version 2) | ecosystem: Host-associated > Plants > Phyllosphere > Phylloplane/Leaf | place: Guanajuato, Mexico...
GTTTAGCGCGTCGTCGCTTGCATGGCGGCGCGCGACAGGTATAATCCACAACGTTTCCGCATCCCCTTCAGTGCCGAAGTGGCGAAATCGGTAGACGCAGTTGATTCAAAATCAACCGTAGAAATACGTGCCGGTTCGAGTCCGGCCTTCGGCACCAAGTGATGCAATAATTAGCTACCTAAGGGTGGCTTTTTTTGTGTCCATTTTCGTCCAAATTCGTCCATATCCGTCTGTAATTCAAAGATAATTTATTTTTCGGTAATAACTATTTTTATTTTGTGGTCTTTCCGTGTTGGTCATTTTTCATCCATTGACATCCACACGATTTGGGGGCCAAATTGGGGGCTTAGACGTAGTTCGATAATAGTGAGGCCCCCAAATGGCACTAACAGATCGCGCTATAGTCCACGCCAAGCCTTGTGGCAAGCCGTATAAGCTCAGTGACTCGCATGGACTTTACCTGCTGGTTAACCCTAACGGTTCAAAACGCTGGTACATCAAGTACCGCTTTGTAAACAAAGAGAAAAAGCTCGCTTTAGGCCCTTATCCGCTTTTGACGCTTGCACAGGCAAGACGCATGCGTGAAGAGGCCCAATTACTGCTGATTTCCGGCATCGATCCGAGCGCACACCGAAAGGCTGAACGCCTTGCTATAACGCCGGAACACACGTTTGAGTCTGTGGCTCGCGAATGGGTCACCAGTAACGTGAACTGGTCGGCGGAACATAAGAAGCGGGTGCTGCGTTATTTCGAGCTTTACGTATTCCCCACGAACGGCAGCTGCGACATCACCAAAATGAAGGTCAAAGACCTTCTGGTGCCCATCAAGGAGGTGGAGAAAGCGGGCAAACTGGATGTTGCTTCCCGGCTTCAGCAGCGCACTGCCTGCGTGATGCGCTATGCCGTCCAGAACGGCATTATCGATCATAACCCTGCATCAGATTTAACCGGCGCGGTCTCCACGCCCAAAGTACGTCACCACCCGGCGCTGGATCTGAATCTTATCCCTGATTTCCTGGAAAGAATCGACGATTACAAAGGCCGTCAACTGACTCAACTGGCGGTAAAGCTGGCGCTGCTGCTGTTTATCCGCTCCAGCGAACTGCGCTTTGCCCGCTGGGATGAAATTGACCTGCGTAACGCCATGTGGACAATCCCTGCCGAGCGTGAGCCGATCCCCGGCGTTAAATATTCAGCGCGTGGGGCGAAGATGCACTCCCCACACCTGGTCCCATTGTCGCGTCAGGCCATCGAACTGCTGCACGAGGTGCGGCAGCATTGCCGACCGGGAACTGAACTGGTATTCCCCGGCGATCATAACTACCGCAAACCGATGAGCGAAAACACCATCAACAAAGCGCTGCGGGTGATGGGCTACGACACCCAGAAAGACGTCTGCGGCCACGGTTTTCGCACTATGGCCTGTAGCGCGCTGGTGGAGTCGGGCCTGTGGTCAAGCGACGCGGTAGAGCGCCAGATGAGCCATCAGGAGCGTAAGCGCGTGCGGGCGGCGTATATCCATAAGGCGCAGCATCTCGAAGAACGTCGGGAGATGATGCAGTGGTGGGCGGATTATCTGGATGCAAACCGGTTCAGGCATGTGGTGCCGTATGGCTTTAAAAAGTCGCCGGGAGGCACACTCGACCATATGAGCTTCCAGGAGCGTAATGACCGGCAGCTAGAGGAGCTGAAAGCCAGAATACTGGCCGACTCGGAATGGCTGACAGCGTCTGAGTTATCGGCAAAAGCGGGTTTCCGTTCCGCCGATCCTGATGCTGGTCCGAAAGGCTGGAAAGCGGCCGGGAAGATATTCTCGCTGAAGGTCGACGGGGAGGATTTGTATCCGGATTATGTTCTGGATGAGAAAGCTCGGCCTCTCAAGGTTGTCAGGTTGATTCTCTCGCTGTTCAAGGAGCGTAAAACGCCGTGGGGACTGGCTATCTGGTTTGGCTCGGAAAATCGCAGGTTGAGAGGTGGGAAGCCGAAAGATTTGTTGGTATCAAAGTCAGAGTTGGTTCTGCTGGCGGCGCAGGATGAGGACTGATTTGCTCGGGAGTAGTGTCTTCAGCAATGAGACATGTACCGGAGCACTGAGGGATGCTGTTGAGGATGTGATTCAAAGATTGCCGAGGAAGGTTTTCTCTCGACTATAGAATTTAAGAGCATCAATGAGTTCAATCATAATACAACTATTCAGGAGCTTGTGTTACTGGGATCGGCCTATACTTATGGGTAGAAGTGTTGACAAACACTAGGGCGGCTGAATAGAAAAAACATACAGATTGTAGTCATTTACTATGGTAAAGTAGTGTAACTACCAAGTGAATGTTGTTTTTCAGCATTTAAAAATTCTAACCAACAACCGTAGGAGGCTACCATGAACAATGCAGTTGATACTGTGCTTGAACGTTATTGGGATCGCCTGCTGCCTGTCGATCCGCTGAAAATCGCTGAAGCATGGGGAGCCCGTGTAGAAGAGATTGTTGACTCAGAGTTTGATAATGAAGGGTTAAGTGGTATCGCCGTCCTTAAAAATAATGTGCCACGCATTTATTTCAACCCTAAGGACCATCCAAACCGTCAGCGTTTCACGATCGCACATGAACTGGCCCATCATGTTCTCGGCCATACCAAAGATGGTGAAAGACACCGTGATAACGTTGAGAACTACTCAAGCGGTGCAATGGATATCCGAGAAATCCAGGCCAATAAATTCGCCGCGCAGCTTTTGATGCCTGAGAAGGCGATCCGGTTTTATGTCACTCGAAAAGGCGTAACTACTACTCTCGGCTTGGCAAAAATCTTCAACGTCTCTGAAGCAGCTATGCACTGGAGACTCAGAGAGATTGGTTTAACCCATTAATCGCTTCCTTCTTGTCTAATTTAAAGCTATAAATCACCATCATATACCCACATTGATGGTGATTTTTTATGGATAAACCAAAAAGTCCCAGCGTAGATTTTTCTGCTCCGGGTCCAGATTCTCAAGAAAGCACTCAGGCTAATAAGGCGGCATCGCAAGTTGAAGATAATGAAAAGCCACGCCTCCCGGTCCCAGACCAGGATTACCTGAAGCAAGAACGCTGGAACGACATTGAACGTCGCGTTATGCGATATTCGTTGTTTGCCGTGATCATGTTTTTTGCCATTTTTTTCCTAAGCAGTGGCCTTTACTTTGCCTTAAAGGTGGGCGATGGTTTGCTGACTGCAAAAAAAGACATTGTGAAGGCTTTAACTGGCCACGATGTTTCACAATGTATTGTCCCAATCAAATGCGTGCCTGCACCGAGTAAGGGTGTTTCTGAGGCTGTAGCCAACCTGAATGCTGACTGGCTTTCCGCAAGTTCCATGATCATGATTGTGGCGTTCATTTTGGGTGTCGGCCTTACTTTGATCCTTACCCTGTTGAAATCTTCATTCCGTCATCCAACAGATAACTCACTTAAGAATGAAGAAAATCGAACATCACTTGAACTGGCAACCCCTTTGAGTGAGCTTATTTCAGGCATCATTTCTTACTTGAAAGACAAGTTTTCAAAATAAATTTCTCAAAACCCGCCTGTGAGCGGGTTTTTCTTAAAAAGAATGCAATGTACGTTTTTTTCTGATGGGTCTATAAATCGCTGTCATACATTCTTACGTATATCCCTGGAATTATCTACTCCAGCATCACTGAAAAACACAAGCGAATTAAGGAGAGGTTGTAAATATTTATGCTGATATGCAATTTTGCCAAAAAATATTATTTGAAGTTTCTCAGGATGCAAACAAAACAATAAGGGTATTTTCGTTGTCATTGAATATGTTTAATGGATTTTAAACGCAAGGCTAGAAATAATTTTCTGTGTTACTCTAAAGAAATTTTATAGTTAATGGAGGAATTAAGAAAATATATTCTTGCACTTTGTATTGACTGTAATAGGGCAGGATCGTCTATCGGAGGGACTCCTGACAGATACATGAGAGGCAGTTAAAGCAACCCTGTCTGGATTAGATACAGACTGTTCAGGATTCGACTGCATTAGCATGGTATGGTTGCATATGCAAAGTATGTGATATTAATAAGGTGAAAATATATGGAGAGATAACATAAGATTTCATCCATACTTAACGTCTTATTATGCATTGATGATATTGGATTAATCAATTATTCATGCTCTTAACGTAATTTAATATGTAAAAAATTAACAAATACTAAGAATTATGGAGCTTGCTCTAGTGCCCATGAACTTTTCTTCGACGTACATACAGCACCGTAGGGAGAAGCGTGTATTCATGGCGACGGGAGCAATAAGAGCATTATGATTTTTCCGTAGCTTGTGCCAGCTTCAGCCACGGATTATTCACCGGCACTTTCTCCCCAAACACCAGTTCCGGATCCTCTATCAGAAATCCTTTCAAAGGATTGCTTTTTTGCGGCGCGCGAACCTCGCAGGTCCAGATAAAACTGTCATCATTACAGCGCAGGGCCAGTCCTGACTCCTGGAACATTCGTTGTGCCAGCTTCCAGCCGTCACCGGTGTCACCCGTGGTTTCTGCTGCGTATATCTTAAAGATCCCCGGCGAAATCAAGAAAAGATGATTTTCCACCACATGCACCTTGCCGTTCCGGGTATTCACCGTGCCTGAAGGGCTGGTGTGGTTCTTCAGCCACTGCAGGAAATTATTATTGTCACCAAGTCTCGGGTCGTCTGCTATCTCCGGCAGCGGTTGAGTGGGGGCGCTAAGTTCAGGGACGGGTTCAGCTTCGCTTACCGGCGTCACGTCACCGACAAAACAGGCGGGACGTTGTTCGCCTGGCTCCCAGATTGCAGACGGTGTCAGGCGCAGCAGCGTCAGCGGTTCAACGGGCGACCAGCCTTTATCCGATCGGATAATGCAGCGCCAAATCGCTTTATCTTCGTTGGCAACAATAAGCTGATGCGTCAGCAGTTCGTCAAACAGGCGGTTATTGTTTTCCGGCACACTGGATACTCCATGCTGGAGCAGCCAGGCGCGGACCCGGTCGGCGGTGGTTTTGCTGATAAGCCACAGCGCATCCTCCGTCAACCAGCCATCGGATCCGCATTCGGGATTATTGAGCCGGTACTCGTTCTGTACCAGTGAGCGTAAGGCTGTAAGAAGCTGCTGGGGGAAGGAAGAGGGCTTTTGCGCCAGCGCGGTTTTGATATTGCCGCCGAGGTATCGGGCGACAGAGGCTTTATCGGCCTGCTGTACCAGTTCCACCATCGAGCCAGCCCGTTCGTAGTGTCCGGTAAGCTGATAAATCAGGGATGCAAAAGCCGCCGGGTACCCGGCAAGCCAGTCCAGTAATGGTGAGGGTATCAACTGATTAATCAGCATTGCGCCAGCCGCCGGATGCAGATGATAGTCGCGACCGTGGCTCTGGTACTGCCAGCGATAAGGCTGCGCCAGATTACCCTGCCACGGATGCCAGCGGGTGCCATCACGTTGATGAATCTCCATATCCACGGCGATTTTCCCCGTATCGTGCAGCAATGCCGCGCAGACCACTGCGACCGTCCATGCGCTGGCCTGCCGGGCCTGTTCTTCCGCGCCCGCTTCCGGTGGCAGCAGATAACCCTGGCGCAGCCGGATGGCGTTGCAGGCAACCTCCAGCGAATGATCCAGCAACCCGCCGGGAGTGGAATGGTGATGACTTTGTGAGGCAGGAAGCAGTTGTACCAACGCGGCGAAGCGATGAATCGCCGTGAGGATCCAGCTATCAAACAGGGTATCCGGCAGCGGGGTCAGTTGCCGTAACTGGTGCAAACAGGACTGGCGTAACGGCGCCGCCAGCAATTGTTCTGCGGATTGTGGCGCAAACCAACCCTCCGGCAGTGTAGCGTCTGGTGCAGGTGGCTGGCTCTGGGATGGTCTTTGTAGCCACTTCAGCATATTTCTCCTTTTCGGGCAGGCCCCTTTGCCCTTGTCGCCCTTCCTTTGCAGTGTCTCCCTTTGGGCCTTTTGCGTGCAGCAGGTTTTTTTGTCAGCCAGTAACAGTTAAATGTTGTGCTTATCTAAACGGACAAATTTTGTTCAATATGGTGCTGGTGGCTGAAATAATGCAATCGGTGAGGCCAATGTCATGGTGCGAGTGAACCACACAGCGTTGGATGGAAAAATAGCAGGTAATTTGTGCACTTTGATTGATGAGGCACTGGCGCAGGCCAGAGGGCAATTGGTTGCACAGGGCTGGCTGATAGCAGATGAAATATCCCTGTTGACGGATTTCACTCCTGAACAGTTTGCTAATTGGAAATGCGAGCACTGTATTTTCTCGGTACATAAAAATGGTGCAGGGGAGGAATTTCCTAGTTATGCGTTAGATGAAAACCTGCGGCCACTACCGGTGATGAAATCGATTCTGGATATTCTGACAAAGGTGAAAACGCCATGGGGTATAGCCGAGTGCTTTGCTACTTCAAATGATTTATTGGCAGGCAAGATGCCGCAGGAGATGCTATCGCGCTATCCGGCCAATGTAATTCAGGCGGCCGAAGCCGAAGCATGGCAACTCATCAATGGTGCAGAATAGACGCAGTCAGGACATATTATTTTTTCTCCGACCGAGTATGAAATGAAAAAAGTGACCGACGTTTTGTCGGCCACTTTAATACTACCACCAGGCATAAAACATCAGCCTGTCTCGCTCAAAATCAAACGTCTCCAGCGTCTCCTTCACCCAGTGGGTGACGGCGCGAACGTCTTTCCAATAGTGCTCTCCATAATCGGTATATCCATAGAAAAAGCCGTCAATCGTGGGATAAACCGCGCCGCAGTTATCCGGCGTCAGGCTCTGCAGGTCACTCAGAAGCGCCTGCAAATGTGCTTTGGTGACTTCTAACAGCACTTGGTTACGCACCAGCCCAACGTGTTCATCCACCCATTTGAGTAACGGGTTCACCTTGCGGAAATAACCCACTCTGGCGTACTGGCTTTCATCGGGCGCGTTTTTTGCCCGTTCGAAAAAAAAGATATCGAGTCCCATACATTGATCCTCAGAAAAAGGGGAGCAACATCCCCACGGGGAAGGCTCCCCGTGCGGGTGGGCTGTCAGGCACTAAGCTGACAGGGTTGTGGTACCGCGTTGAGTAGCCATTCACTGGCGTGGCGCGCCATACCGCTGGCGCGGATCACTGCCCGCTTGTCCTGGCGCAGGATATCCAGCCAGTAGCCGATATAGCTGGCGTGCTGGAGCCTGCCCTGAATGCCGCAATGGGCGCACAGGAAGGCGCTACCCATCTCCGCCACTAATTCTTCAGCGGCGTAGAGTGCTTCGGTGCGTTCTGCTCCGGCAATACCGGGGCGGTTGATGCGTGAAGCGTGACCAGTAGCGTGCGTCAGTTCATGCAGTAGCGTGGCGTAGTACGCCTCGCTGCTTTCAAACTGCTGCGGGTGCGGCATCATCACCAGGTCGGTCGCGGGTTTGTAATACGCTTTCGACTGGCGGCGATGGCGCAGCGTCACGCCGCTATTCATCGTAATGGCTTCGGCCATCTCCACAGGCTTTGCGGGCCGGGTAAACGGCTCGGACAGCGACTGCGGCAAGCCGTCGCACTGCGACAGGTTAAACAGCCGAAATTCACGAATAATCCCGAAATGTCGCACCTTCGGCTCGCCGTCTTTATCCAGCAACGGCTGGCCGAGTGCATCGGTCTCTTCCTGTGTGCGCGGCAGATACAACACCGCCAGAGAGGATTTCTCCCCCCGGCGTACCTGTCCGCCGAGCGCGCTGACCTGATGGAACGTCAGCCAGCGGTCGCTGGCAAAGCTCTGCTTGTCGGCGCTGTTCCACAGCAGCGGCACGTTGATGCCGTGATACGGTCGACCCGATAACGCATTGATCGGGAACGGCGGCTCGCCATCTCGCCACGGGCGGATCCACGGCACATTGCCGTTTTCCAGCTCAGCAATAATCTGGTCGGTGACTTTCTGGTAGATATCGGTGCTTCTGTCCATTGTGTCATCCTCATGGCAGAAGCCGGAGCCGCCTCCGTCCGGAAGCGACTCCGGCGGGGAGAGGTTATGCCTGTTCAGCCATCGAGACCTGCACATAGTGGCCGTGATAGTTGAGCGACAGCGGTAATGCGACAGGGACTTTCATATCGCCCTGCGGCGGTTGGCAGTAGATCGTAAAGGTGACTTTCTTGCGGGACGCCCCGGCGGTGCGCAGGGTCAGCAGTACGGCGAGCAACAGATTGCCCAGCCGTTCTTCCACCTGCTGCGGGTCGGCGGGAAATTCCACAGCGGATTGCCAGACATCAGGGGCGATAACCACCGGCATTAACGACGGTTTTTTATCGAAAAGCGACATGGTGTTTCTCCTGTAAATGAGCAGGGAACACCCTTCGCAGGGCATTTCCCTGCGGGATGGAATGGTACGGATATCCTGCGCATCTGCGCCGTTCGCGTCTTCCGGATACATGGCGAACTTACTGCATGGCTGGCGGTAGTGTTTTCTGCGCGGGTGATAAAAGGGAGGGGAAAATCATTACCGGGGCTGAAGAGTTTTGTCGTTCCTGAAATGTGAACGCAGGCAGATTGATGCGCACGCATCGCTCAAAAAATGATCTTTTTCAGGCGGATACTGAAATCAGAAAAGCATATGACCTTGAACAGTAAACACAATAACTGGAGGGATATGCTAATGAACCAACAAGATATAAACGCATTAAAGAATTTGGATTTTCTGGCACGTAGTTTTGCCCGTATGCACGCCCTGGGCCAGCCAGTTGATATCAATGCCGTGACCGGCAATATGAGTGATGAACAGCAAGCATGGTTCCGGGAGCGATACGACCACTACCGAACGCAGGCTGAGCGGGCGCGAGTGATAGAACTGCGGTGATATAACGAACAACGGGCCTAACGGCCCGTTGCGTATTTTCAGGCTTTGAAAATCTGTTTACGATGCCAGCCGACATACTGTTCAGCAGGCCACTGCGTTTTGTCATAAGGAAGGAATAACTGCTGGCCGTCCCGGTGCCAGAACAGATGGTCAACTACCGGACTACGGCTGACGCCGCCGGAGATGCGGATGGTCATACTCTCATCCAGCCCGAATGCCCCCATATCAAACGCATCGTGGTGCAAAGTACAGAGCGCCAGGCCATTGTTTACCACGCACGGGCCACCATACGCTTTCCAGTGAATATGCGCCGCTTCAATACCAACCAGCGCGCCATCCAGCCTGAGATCGTAACCACAGAACGCGCACCGTGAGTGGTAAGCGCGAAGAACGATATCCCTGAAGCGTGGATCGCGGTTCCTGGAACGATCGATAAAATCGAATCCCAGTTGGTTGGCCAGGATCCGCTGAATACTTTCCGGGAAGCGATCGGTGAGGATCTTCTGGGCCAACAGGTCGATCATCTCAGGGTGTGCCAGCAATTGTTGGTAAGCCGCTTCATCGAAGCCGCCCGCCACCTGGTTATCAATCAGTTCTTTCTTTGTCGGCTGAGTATTGCCCTTGCGCGGTTTGCAACCTTCTGCGTGAGCGATCTCCCAGAAGCCGTCGGTTCGCAGCCGCCAGAAGGGCATATTGGGATAGTCGATGCGTCGCTTGGGTCCAAACTCTTTCAGCAGGCGAGTAAGCGGTTCGTGGATCTCCAGGCCGTAGTTAAACAGGCGTGAATGACCTGCTTTATACTGCGACAGTACATACAACAGCAGTAGCGGTTTATGCGGCGCGCATACGTCACCCTGACGCCAGACAGAGACGTTGGAGATGGCTGATTGCAGCGTTTCTGGAGAGATCATAAGAATGAACCGGGTAACAGGCTGATGTTATTGCGATCATGCTCGCAAAATATTATTGATTCAAGGTGAATAACGTAATGTTGATTTGCTTCCGGTAAAATAACTCTTATTGTGCTAAATTGCCGATTAACACGCTAATTCAAAAGGGAAAATCATGGCTGGTAAGATGTGGATGATCCGTGGTGATGGTGGAAAACTCTATGATGATTTTCGCGACAAGCAGGTTGCGGCAATCGGCTGGTCGCAGCTTGCGTCACATGTGAAACCGGGAATATCCAGAGAGCAATTATTTACCCTGTATCAGGAGCTTGAGCCACAGACTAAGCCCGGTACGGTGCGCTCTGGCGCTTCTCAGGTTTGGCGCTTTGTGAATGAAATGCAGAAAGGTGACTGGGCCATCACTTATTCACCTTCTAATCGAACCTACCTGTTAGGGAAGATCGTTTCAGATTTTGAATATCACGCAGAGTGGCTTGAAGATGGTATGGGCATTGCCCGACAGGTGAAATGGAATCCGGAAGAAATCGATCGTGATAACCTGAGCGATGCAACCAGAAATACATTGGGTTCTACGCTGACCGTTTTCCGGGTTCCGGATTTTGCGGTGAATGAATTATTGCAAGGGAAAAAACCTGCACCTGACGTCGCGCCAGAAGCGCCAGGTTCAGTTGATGAGGATGAAGCCGTATCCAATCCCCTGCGTGATATGGAAATGATCGCCTTTGAAGGTATCAAAGATCGTATCAACCGCCTTGACTGGGATGAGATGCAAAATCTGGTGGCAGGCGTATTGCGCAGTATGGGATATAAAACTCAGGTTTCGCCGGCTGGTGCCGATCGGGGCAAAGATATTATTGCCTCTCCGGATGGTTTCGGTTTTGAAAATCCGCGCATTATTGTTGAAGTGAAGCATCGCCGTGAACAGATGGGTAGCCAGCAGATCCGCAGCTTTATCGGTGGCCGCCATAAAGACGATCGCGGGTTGTACGTCAGCACCGGAGGATTCAGCAAGGATGCTCGCTATGAAGCTGATCGTTCAACGATCCCGCTGACGCTGTGGACACTCGACGATCTGGTGCGTGCGTTGGTTGAAAATTACGAGCAGGTTGATATTGAAACGAAACTGCTGGTACCGCTGAAGAGAACATATTTGCCTGCGTAATCCACCTCTATGCAGTCGTGGGGAGAGCTTATTTAATTATCATCCTCCCCACTTGTCCTCCAGCTCCCTTAACATCTCCACTTCCCGCAGACACAACCCCGGCCACAGCACCGCCAACTCTCACTCCCGCCCACGTCAACGCCCCAAGCCAGAACACCGGTAGCACCACAAACATTGTTCCCATCACGATATTCACGATCAAATCATCAGAAGTGTTCTGTAAGCCGTACAGGTTGAAATGTGAGGCTCCGTTCTCGCTGTAAATTATCTCTATCAACCAGCTATCAAGCCAGCGGGCCAGTTCCCACCAGAAGGTAAGAAAGAACAGGGCGAACTGTACGAAGCTCAGCGTAACCACGGTTTTGAATTCCCATGCAGAGAACAGCATGATCACAGGAATACAAATTACAAGGGCCATTCCAAGGAATGCCTGCACCATCGGCAGCGCCTGGCGAACGTTGTCGAAAGCGGGGAATAAAGCGAGGCTGGAAACCGACATTCCAGCAATGCTGCCCAATCGACTTAATGCTTGCGATGCATTCAAGTTATCCCCCGCACTCCCACCAAACCCGTTGTACACCAGACCTCCCTGCGACACCTGCATATTGCGCGGGCTCACCAGCGAGCGCAGTACCGCCTCTTCATACTCCTCTTTCGACTGTCCCAGTTTTTGTAGTTGCTGCCAGAGCGTGGTATCGACCTGCTTCAGTAGCCGGTTTTTCAGCCCCGCCTCACCATCGGACCACCACTCCTTACACGCTGGATAGCCTCCGCCACCCGTATCGCTCAGACCGTCGTCGCGGCTGGCGTCATAAGGCCAGGCGGCGCGGGGCGAACGGGAATGATCGTGGTCGTAATAGCCCGGCGTGGAGAGGTAAAAAGACGATCCCACCCAGTCCACTTCCCGGCTCTGTTCCTCGCTAATATCGCTGCCCAGCCGTTTGAGCCGTGCGCGCGACGGGCCATAGCAGTCGTTAACGAAATCCTGTAGTTCCTGCGCCAGCGCCGGATCGGCGATCCGGGTGTGCTGCACCTCAAAGCGCAACTGGCGCAGGTCCGGCTTGCAGGGCAATACGGCGACGGCGGCGCTGGTGATGCCTTTGCCAAGCGCATGCGTGAAGTACCACCACACCGGAACGGAAGCGCTCTGGCCGCTGAGTTCATTAATCAAAGGTGCATAGCCGGAATCGCCGGGTTGTACCACCGACCAGCCGCACTGTTTTGTGCGCTGGCTGTCGTACGTGAGGGTGTTGATATCGACATTCAGAAACGGCACGCCCGCGAAGAAGATCACCAGAAGGGCGCTGTAGAGCGAGTGTTCCACCCAGATGACCAGCAGGCGGGCGACGTTGCCTTCGTCCGCCCCCTGACCACGCGCTTTCAGCCACAGGGCAATCAGTTTTGCCAGCAGGGGCAGGGCGAATAGCCCGGTGGCGGTCAGCGTCTGCCACATGCCGTTGTTCACCAGCCAGCCGAGCAGGGTGAGCACGTACTCAAAATAACTGTTGGCGGTCATCGCGGGTTGTCCGGCTGCGGATTATTGAGGTTGTGCAGACGGCGGTCGCTGTCGTCCGACACCTCCACCGCCTGCCCCTGAAGCTGGTCGCGCTGCTGTTTGCGTTGCAGGATCTGACTGGCGGTATTGCGCGTCAGCGCCTGGCGGAAATCGAGTTCCAGCTTAAGCTGGTCCAGTTCCTCGTCCAGTTGGATGGTGGTTTTGCCCAGGCTCTCCTGCGCCTCTTTGACGTTGGCGATATTTGGTTCGCGCATGCCCGCGAGCAGCGTGCGGCGGGCCAGCAGCGCCTGTTCGGTGACGCGGGCCAGCGCCAGTTCTCCCGCCAGCCGTTCGGTGAGGACGGCGGCGTCCGGATCGTCGCGCAGTGCCTCGACCACGCCGCGGGTAAGCTGCATGGATCCGCCGGAGGCTTTTGCCAGGTTGTCGAAGCCGGGTTTCTGACTGCCATTAACCAGATCCGTCAGAAGGGGCAGGATCTTCGCCTTTTCTTCGTCGATCAGCGGATGCAGGCCGATCCCCGCCTGTGCGCCGGAACGCGCATCCGGATCGTCGGTGACCAGCGCGACGCTGATAGTCTGCTCGCCAACCACGCGGGTCATCCATCCGGCGGCCTCTTCAGGGGATGTCCAGGTGCTACAAAGTTCTCCGTCGCATTCGGAGGAGGCAAGAGACATGGTGCTGGTGGCAGGCTGCTGGTTGAGGATATTCCAGCCTGCGGCGGTGGCGTCATGCACCACCTTAATCGGCGGCTGGCCTTTGCCGCCGCGCTTTTCGCCGCCCACCCAGCGCTTACCCTTTTCGGCGGCCTCTTTTGCCGCTTTCTGGTCGGTGCGGATGGCGTCATTATCGCTGGCGGCGAGGGACTGGTAATTCTCCGCTTTGGCTCCCGAAAACCAGGCGGAATCTGTCGCTAAATCGGTCATCTTCTCCGCCATTTTCTGGCAGTTCAGCAGCGACTTATCAAAATCCAGCCGTCCCTGCAGCACGCCGTTGGTCAGCAGATCATAAAGCTGCGGATTGGCGCGCTGGATAATCATCGCGGGCAGGCTGGCGACCGCCCCGGTGGCACTCTGGATAACGTTGCCCATCAGCTGCTGGAAACCATCGGTGATGCCATTTAGCTGGTTGCGTACCGTGGTGTCGATATCGAAATTGCCGCACATCATATCGGCGTTCCAGCCAATGCCCACGCTGAGCGGCGAGGGACTGCGGCGTACTGGAGGCGGCATGACCGCTTCACCGCCGCCAATCTGGTAGTAAAGCACGTCGTCAACCGCGCCCTGCTTGCGGAAGCTGTAGTCGTCTGCCGCCACGCAAACCCAGGCGAAAAACAATAAGACCAGGCAAAGGGCTCTCATCACCGCCTCCGTTAACCCGTGCTGCCGAGAAAGGTTTGCCCCCGGCGCGGACAGCATTTATAGGGCCGCCACAGTGTCCAGGCATACGCGCCATCCTCTGCCAGCTTGTCGGCGTAGGTGTAGGTGGCGCTGCCATCCGGGAACTCCGAACAGGCGGCGGATTTTTTCGGGGTGAGCATCTGCCAGCGATGGTTATCGCTGTCGCCTTCGATAACCGGGGAGGGCGGCCAGTACCCGGTGCGGGAGGAGGCCGTCAGCGGCGTGTAGATATGCTGTTGTCCGGCACGCGTCACCAGATCGGCCACGCGCTGGGCGATCACCGCAGCGGCTTTGTAATCGTGCGTCTGGCTGATGGCTCCGGCGCGTGGGTAGATATTGCCCCACATATCGCCGTTCTGACCGACTTCCCGCATGCCTGGCGTCAGCGCCTCCGGGTATGTCATTTCCGGCACACCGCTGCGCCACGCCAGCGTATCGAGTTGACTCAAAAAGTACGGTTGAAAAGGCTGCGATGAAGGCGAGCAGATATAGCCAAACTGGGTGAAAAACGTCGCCAGTTCATCCCCTGCTGGAAAACCGATGGCATCGGCATTTTTAAAGCGGATCTTGCTGTGCTGGCTGGCCGAGCGCGGATTGGTGTCGCCGCCGCCTTCGGCAATGCCGGACAACGGTGGGCCGAGCAACGACATCTCCGCCCACGGGTTTTGCCCGGTGTTGCTGTAAGCTGACACCACCAGATCCGGGCGGAAATGTCGGACCTTCACCGACGAGCGTACCGAGCAACCGAGCGGCGTGCAATAGAGCCAGTAGCACAGGCCGACAACCCGGTAGTTCACGCAGTCCGGTGACAGGGCGGAAGCGGCAATTTCCGGCGTGGTAATAGCTCTGAGCGGGAAAGCGGCGCACAGCATCAGGGGCAACAGAAGAGGAAAGCGGTCTGGCATAACGTCTCCGGCAACAGAGTTTTCTTCTGCCGGGTGTAGCGCAATGCTCATTCGATCACTGCTGAAAACTGGAACCAGCCTGTGAAAATTGTTGAGTCTGTCATCAACCTTTGCCGGGCTTTCTGGTGTTATTCTGTGGTTCAGGCCGGGCTACGAAAGTGGTTCCGGCCTGTTTTTTTCTTCATTTTTTATTGTGTTTAAGGAGCAAGACTTATGCCAGTAAAACGAAAACATCTGACCCGCCATGAAGTAGGGCAGATACTGCTTGCAGCGGACAGAGGGATCCATTTTGAGCGGGATTACTGCCTGATTCAGATGTGTTTTTTACACGGTCTGCGGGTTAGTGAACTGTGTGGGATGCGCCTGTCGGATATCGATTTGGTAGGGCGTTCGGTCTATGTCCGACGGCTTAAAAACAGTCTCTCGACGCAGCATCCGCTGTTTGATGCTGAACTGCCCGCGTTGATGCGCTGGCTAAAGGTGCGCCGCCGTTGGCGGGAGGCAGACAGCGACTGGCTTTTTCTGTCGCAGAAAGGAGGCCCGCTGTCGCGTCACCAGGTCAGGTTATTGCTCAGACGTTACGGCGAACTGGGCGGCGTCAGCATTTCCGCATATCCCCATATGCTGAGGCACGGATGCGGCTACGCGTTGGCGGACCTGGGGCGTGATACGCGTCTGATACAAGATTATCTGGGGCACCGGAACATCCGGCATACGGTGATTTATACGGCGACAAATACGCAGAGGTTTATGAATGTCTGGGGGAATATGAGAGAAAACCACACAATTAGTGCCAGAATGTAAAGTAGTATCAGAAAAATTTAGCAAAGTGTCAAAATTTTTCTGAGACCCCTTTTGATAACGGATTATCTCTCTGTTTTTAAATAATTATTCCGATCTAATGCAGCTTAACACACCTTTGGTACCCTGCTGGCAACGTGCGTGAGTCGTCCACGTTGCCAGTTTTCATTTGCTCACCGCCTTACTGTTTTATGCCATTCCGCAAGCTCTGCTCCTCTCCCGATGGCATTTTATTTCTCATTCTCTTCTTCCACATCATTTTCTCCTGAACTCACCACTCTGGCACTAACGGGAAAGTCTAATGCAGATTTTTTCACCGCCAGAGTGATGCGGGGCCGAGTCCCGAATGTTCTTTCATCAAGGAGAAACACATGAAAAAAACGATGTTAAGCGCGTGTTTTATGCTGGCGGCGGCTAATGCCATGGCCGCCGACGGCACCATCCATTTCACCGGTAGCATTACCGACCAGACCTGCAAGATCGACACTGGCTCCCAGAATCTACCAGTGAACCTCGGCAATGTTGCCCAAACCGCCCTTAACGGGGCGAAGGGGATGAGAGCGGCGCCAACGCAATTTACCATCAACGTGAGCGAGTGCCCGGAAACGGTCACCGGTGCAAATGTGAAATTTGACGGGACATCCGATAACAACGACCAGAGCCTGCTGGCACTGGACAGTGGCACGGGCATCGCCACCGGGGTTGGGATCCAGATCGCAGATAAAAACGGCACGGCCATCCCACTGCACTCCGCTTCATCCGACTACACCCTCGCAGAAGGCGCAAATGCGCTCGACTTTGTCGCCCGCTATGTCTCCACAGGACCGGCGGTCACCACCGGTACAGCAAACGGTACCTCTGAGTTCACCATCATTTACAAATAACGCTGTGCCGTCGCGGGGCGCATTCTCCTCCTCCTACCCATGCGCCGCCGCATAACAGGGAGCGTTTCGCAGGGATGCGGTTTTTTCGTCCGGAGATAACAAGATGAACAGGTATGCAGACATTTTGCTGGCGCTATTGCTGGCCGTATTTACCGTGCAGGCACAGGCCGGGATTGTCATTGGCGGGACACGGATCATTTATAACGGCGACAAAAAAGAGACCTCCGCTTCTATACGTAACCCCGACAGGTCCGGCGTCTGGCTGGTGCAGAGCTGGGTGGACAGCGGGATGAAGGGAAGTAAAACGCCGTTTATCGTCACGCCGCCGTTGTTTCGTATTAATCCAGGCGAAGAGAACATCCTGCGCATTGTGCGCACTGGAGGAAGCCTGCCTGAAGACCGGGAATCGGTGTTCTGGCTGAGCGTGAAGTCCATTCCTGCCACCGACGACAGCGTGCCGCATAACAACGTTCTGCAGGTGGTGGTGAAATCCCGCCTGAAACTCTTTTACCGCCCGGCGGGGCTGGAAGGACAGCCGGAGACGGCTTACCACCATCTGTCGGTCTCCCGTAGCGGCAATCGTCTTACGGTCAGCAATCCCACGTCTTACTACGTCACTTTGTTCACCTTAAAGGTGGACGGGCAGGAGATTAAAGAGGCCGATATGGTGCCGCCGAAAGGCAGCGCCAGCTTCACGCTGCCATCGGCCACGGCGTCCACGGTGACCTGGCAGTCGATCAGTGATTACGGCGGCGTCAGTCAGACCGAAAGCCGTAAGCTCTGAAGGAGGGAATATGAATAACCCGAATTCCCGACTGATGATCTTCCTGCTGGCACTGTTGCTGATTATGGTGCTGCTATTGGGTTATCTGCGCCATGCGGAAGCTCGCGAGACCTTCAATACCCACGCGCTGGAGCTGGACAGTCCGGGCCAGGCGGTTGCTGACTTATCCGCCTTTGCCGAAGCCGATGGCCAGTTACCTGGCACCTACCGGGTGACGGTGTATGTGAACGGCGAGCAGCAGGGCGAAGCGCAGGATATTGCCTTTGTTACCGGGGCAGATAAAAAACTCACCGCGCAGTTAACCCCGTCGATGCTGAAAGCCTGGGGCGTGAACACCGCCGCGTTTCCTGCGCTTGCCGCACTGCCAGCGGACAAACCGCTGGAGGATATTGGCCGCTATATCACGATGGCTTCCGGCGAACTGCGTTTCAGTAAACTGCAACTGAATCTCAGTATCCCGCAGGCGGCGATGAGCGCCACCGCGCGCGGCTGGGTGGATCCGTCCGAATGGGACGAGGGCGTACCTGCCGCACTGCTGAACTATAACCTCAGCGGCAGCAATACCTGGCGCGACGGAGAAAATGGCTCCGATGATAACTATTACGCTAACCTGCAGAGCGGGCTGAACCTCGGCGCGTGGCGGCTGCGCAACTATTCCACCTGGAATTACGACGAGGATAACGGCAGCCACTGGGATTCAGTGAACACGTATCTTCAGCGGGATGTCCAGCGCCTGCAGGGGCAGCTCACGCTCGGCGACAGCTATACGCCTTCCGATATCTTTGACAGCGTGCAGTTTCGCGGCGCGCAACTGGCGTCTGATGACAATATGCTGCCGGACAGCCTGCGCGGTTTTGCCCCGATCATCCGCGGTATTGCGCAGTCGAACGCCCAGGTCACCATTAAGCAGAACGGCTACACCATCTACCAGAGCTACGTCGCGCCGGGGGCCTTCGCCATCAGCGATCTCTACCCGACCTCGGGCAGCGGTGACTTGGAGGTGACGATTAAAGAGGCCGATGGCAGCGAGCGAACCTTCATCCAGCCGTTCTCGGCGGTGCCGATTATGCAGCGTGAAGGCCGTCTGAAATATGCCCTCACCGCCGGGAAATACCGCAGCGGCAACATCGACAGCGATGAGCCGCAGTTCGGCCAGATGACGGCGATCTACGGCCTGCCGCATGCCATCACGATTTATGGCGGTACGTTGTACTCGGAAGACTATCAGTCCGGGGCGGCGGGTCTGGGGTTTGGTCTCGGCGAGCTGGGGTCGGTTTCCGCCGATATCACCGCTGCACACACCACCCTTAATAACGATGAAACTCACGACGGCCAGTCGTACCGGGTGCAGTACTCAAAAGATTTTCAGGCCACCGATACCAGCTTCACCCTGGCGGCGTACCGCTATTCCACGGAAGGGTTCTATACCTTCCAGGAAGCGAACGACTTACGCTCGGACAGCGATGATGGTTGGCGGCTGACATACAACAAGCGGCAGAAACTCCAGCTCGATCTCACCCAGAGTATCGGCAGCTACGGTTCGTTCTTTGTTTCCGGCTACCAGCAGGATTACTGGCATGAGGACGGTTACGAGCGCACCCTCAGCACCGGCTGGAACGGCAATATCAATGGCGTCAGCTACAGCGTTTCCTACAGCTACAGTGATTATCCGGACAGCACTCAGCCTGCCGACCAGCAGCTGGCGTTCAGCATCCAGGTACCTCTCAGCCGCTTTATGCCGAACGCATGGGCCAGCTACAGCGTCAACACCGCGAAGCGCGGCGACACCCGCCAGCAGGTGGGCCTCAATGGGACGGCGCTTGCCGATAACAACCTCAGCTACAGCCTCCAGCAGAGCTACACCAACCACGGTGTGGGCGGCTCCGGCAATATCAACGCCGATTACAAAGGCGGGCAGGGGGAAATCACCGGCGGCTACAACTATGACGACGATATGCAGCAGGTGAACTATGGCCTGAAAGGGGGGATTGTCGTCCATCCACATGGCATCACCCTTTCCCAGCCGCTTGGTGACTCACTTGCCATCGTGAAAGCGCCCGGGGCGGATGACGCGAAGGTGCAGAATAATACCGGGGTCTATACCGACTGGCGCGGCTATGCGGTCGTGCCATACGTCAACGCCTACCGAAAAAACCGCATCGCACTGGACACCAGTACGCTCGGCGATGGAGTCGATGTCGACACCGCCGTGCAGACCGTCACGCCGACGCAGGGCGCAGTGGTAATGGCGGACTTCAACACCCGCGTCGGACGGCGCGTACTGATGACGCTGCTTTACCGTGGGCTGCCGGTGCCGTTCGGCGCTCAGGCGAAAATGAAGGAAGGCGACAGCGGCATCGTTGGCGATGACGGCCAGGTGTATCTGACGGGCGTCCCGGATGAAGGTGATATCACGGTGAACTGGAATGGGAAACAGCAGTGCGTGGTGCATTACAGGTTGCCGGAGAATGCCGCAAACGCGCCGGTAATGGAAACTGAGCAGGAGTGTCGGGAATGAAACTTATTCGTTACATTGTGGCCCTTACGAGTGTCATCATGTTTTCTCTGCCAGTGATGGTCTGGGCGTCATGCGCCTTTACGGGCGGTGCAACCTCAGAAATTAGCGGCTATGTCACATTTGGCAATGTGTCTGTTCAACGCGATGCGCCGATAGGTAGCGTGCTTGCTACAGCGACAACCGGGACTTATAACGGTGGGCAGGCGATTGCCGGATGTTCTGAATCCTGGACTTATCGCTGGGAGCTGAGCAAATGGAGCTCGTTGAGTTCCCAGGGCAACAAAGTCTATAACACCAATATTGCAGGAGTGGGGCTCCGGCTAACAAACACTGCATCCGGAAAGTTGCTTCCTTATGACCAGAGTATGGGAACGGGCAGCGTCATTATTAATGCTGATGGTATTAAAGCTGAATTAATCAAAACGGGCGATATTACGGGCGGAACCCTGGATACCGGTATGCTGGCGCGGGCCTCGGTGGCAAACCAGTTTTATTTTGCCAATGTCACCCTGAATGGCACAAATACCATTACCTCTGAATCCTGCTCCGTTACCACTAACCCGGTTAATGTCCCTCTGGGCGACCATGATAAAAGTGAGTTCAGTGGTCCGGGTACCGGAACGGCCTGGCAGACATTCAATATCAATCTGAGTTGTGTTCAGGGCGCGCGAATTAATGTGCGTATTGACGCCACAGCAGATAATGACGCAGGCGTACCCGGCGTCATTAAACTCGACAGCGATCCCGTTAATGCCAGCGGTGTCGGCGTTCAGGTCTGGTATCGCTATGAAGACAGCCCGGTACAGTTCGGCCAGGAGCGGTATTACTACACCTCGCCATCAGGTGGTAACGAATATGTTCAGCTTCAGGCGCGCTATTACCAGACGACACAGAGCATCACGGCCGGGAAAGCGAACGCCACGGCGACATTTACGCTGAGTTATAAATAGTGCGCAGATCGTTCCGGTATCGAAGAAAGCAGGGGCAGCCAGCGGGAGAGGCTGCCGTTTCCCGCTGGCTGCAACAAACACTAACTACCTGATGATGCCCCTGTCTCTTTGGCTAATCCATACTGCCAGTCAGCCGCATTCAGCCTGGTCAGCAGCGCGCACAACACATCCACCAGGCAGGCGAGGATCTGTTCGCCTTTTTCCACCGAGGCGCAGCGCGGATCGCCGGTCGCGCCGGTGGCGCTGATTTCGCCGATATCCCAGATCCGGTTTACGCCGTAATCATCGAACACATCCGCTGGGATCTGTTTTTGCGTGTGCTCCAGTTCCACCAGATCCGGGCGCAGGGCCATCATGACCGAAGTCTCACCTTCGCCGCCGTGTCCGAGCCCGCTGTTATCCCATGAGTCGAAGAACCCCTTGCCGAGATGATGCCCCACCAGATCCCACCACGCCGGAACCACGACAATCGCCGCTTGCGGGTAACGGGCCTTTACGTTGCGGGCGGCGATTTCAATGGCCGGGATATTGCCGTCGTGACCGTTGATGACCAGCATCCGGTGGATGCCGTGGTGAAGCAGGCTGGTGAAGATATCTTCCGCCAGCGCAATATTGGTTTCATAACGTAGGGTGATCGCCAGCGGATGGGCGTTGTAGTGAACGGAGGTGCCGAACGGCGTGCAGGGCAGCACGAGGGTGTTGTCCATTCGCCGCGCCACCCGGCAGGCGATCGCTTCCGGGACAAACATATCGGGGCCGAGCGGCAAATGGTCGGCATGGTTCTCACAGCTGCCGAAGCTGACGATGGCGGTGATATTCTGGTCGAACTGCAACAGCTCGCGGATTTCCCGGCCAGTTAATTCATTCAGCATGACTTTTTTCATCGGACAGTCTCCTGTTTTTACGGACGACAAAGAAGTAGTACGCGCTGGCTATCGCCAGCCAGATCAGGACGGTGACCAGGGTGATACCGCCGCCGTCGGTAAAGAACTGCCCGGCCATCACTAGCACAATCAGCCCCACGGTGAGCGGCTGGATGCGCCGGGCTGCCGGGGCCCGGTATTTCAGCGTCCCGTCGTGCAGGGCAATCCGGTGCAACGTCGGCTGGCTTAACGCAATCATCAGCCAGGTGAACAGGAAGCCGAACCCGGAAATCCCCACTAGGATGACATACGCATCCGGCGAGAGAATGGCGATGATGACGCCGGTAAACAGCACCAGGCTGCTGGCGAGGATAGCGTTATCCGGTGTCTTGTGCGCCGGGTGCAGGCGGGCGAACCAGTCCGGGAAATAGCCGTCAGAAGCCATGGCGTGCAGCATCCGCGAGGTGGCGTAAACCCCGGTATCAATGCAGGAGAGCGCGGCGGTCAGCACCACAAAATTCATAATATGCCGCGCCAAATCGCCACCGAGCATGCCGGAAGCCTCGACGTAAGGGCTGCTGCTGACGCCAGCCTGTTGCCAGGGCATCACCAGCAACAGGACGGTCAGCGAGCCGACATACAGCAGCAGGATCCGCACCACGGTGCCGCGCAGGGTGCGGGGGATATCGCGCTGCGGGTTCTCGCTTTCGCCTGCGGCGGTGCCGATCGCCTCCGTCCCGCCGAAGGAGAAAATCACTATCAGCATCGCGCCAAGAAAACCGGGCAGCCCGTCGGCAAAAAAGTCGCCATTGCTGGTGATGTTAGCCGCGCTGGCGGGGGAGGCGTCATCCAGCCCGAGGCTGTAGCAGCCCGCGATGATAAAGGCCAGCAGCGCCACCACTTTGACCAGGCTCAGCCAGAATTCCACCTCACCGAAGAAGTGAACGCCGACCATATTGATGGCGGTGAGCGACGAGGCGATAACCAGGCAGAACAGCCAGACGGGGACGTCGGGAAACCACAGGTTGAGGAAGGTGCCCGCAGCGATCGCCTCCGACGCCGGGCCAATCAGGAAGGCCAGCCAGTAGGTCCAGCCGGTGATAAAGCCGCACCACGGGCCGAAAGCGGTGCGGGCATAAGATTCAAAGGAGCCGGAGACCGGGCGGGAGACGGCCATTTCAGCGAGCAACAGCATAATGAACAGGGTGATAATGCCACCGATAAGGTAGGCCAGCACCACCGACGGGCCGGTACGGGCGATGGCGGCCCCGGCGCCGAGGAAAAATCCGGCGCCAATCACGCCACCCACGGAAATCATCGTCAAGTGGCGGGCTTTCAGGCTTCTGTCGAGTTCCATAATGTCTTCTCTTCTGTTGTCGTGGACAGATTCAGGGCAGCGCTTATGGCCGCCCTTCCTCAATCAGCAGGTTGCCGTACAGATCGCGCAGTTTCGGGACCGGGCCGGAGAGATGAACCGCCTTCGCATAACAGGCGTTCAGGCTGGCGTTAAACACCATGGTCAGGTGGCCGAGTTCAAACAGCGACTGCTGCGCTTCTTTGCCCACGGCGGTAATTAGATAGTCGTTATCCGCCAGCATCAGCCGGTCGCCAGGGAGTATCAGCAGACTTTCCTCGTAAAATGACGGCTCCAGCGACAGGGAGTAATCGAGGCAGTCCCTCGGCCCGCCGCTGTCGAAGGTGATCAGCGTCCGGTCAGCCAGCCCATCGGCGACGAACAACCCGATAGCGGCGATACGCGCGCAGTAGGTCATCATGGTTCGTTCTCCCGTTTGCTGGGCGTGCTGGCGCTGCCTGTCAGCAAAATGGCTGGACGTCTGGGGGGCGGCGTGACTGAGAAGGTGCGAATGGTCTGGAACGAGTGACAAAAGCCTTCAGCCTGGGAAGCTGGGTTAGAGCGGTCTCTGGTCATCAGCGTGATGGGGCATGGTTGTGGTTCAGTGTGCATAAACAACTCTCCTGTCAGGTGTCGTTGGTTAATGCCTCCTGCCACTCACAGCGCGGGTCGTTATGTCCCGGAGTTTTCCGTTGTTGTCATGGGGTAAAGCGGTTTTCTGGGTTCGCGTTTGTGCCCAGTGTTGAGGTAACGGCTCGGCCAGATCTCTGACGGGTGTACTTTCAGCGCGATGGCAATTAGCCATTCACCTTTAGGCCACGGGCGCGTCAGGGTATTCGACAGCGTCGAAGAGGCCAGTCCCGCTTCCCGCGAGAGTTTCGCCAGACTGGTGCCGCGTTTGTGTAAGGCGGCGACGATGTCGGCGGGGTGCCAGTCTTTTTTAGTCATTCCGGTTACCTCTCAGGTCTGAAAACCAGTTAAGACAATCTGTTATATATTCTTTAGGAACTCTAAAGATAACTCATCTTAAGGAATGCTAAAGATGCTGTCAATATAACCACTAACAGGACAGGGTTATGGTTCCGAAGCGTCTTAGGATTGCGAGAGAGTTAGCCGATATGTCGCAAGAAGAATTGGCTATTGCAGCAGGCATTTCTGAAGAAACGGGCTATTCGAGAATGTCACATTACGAAAGTGGCAGGCATAAACCTAAATTCGAACTGGTTTGTCGATTTGCTGAAGTGCTCAATGTCCCTGAAGGCTACTTCTACACTCGGGATGACAGCTTCGCTGATGCAATGCTGAAACTTTACGGTGGAAAACGGGTTCAGTGGAAAAAGGTGCGCTTAAGTTAATTGGTCTTGTTAACGTTCCCTTTGATGTTATGGTTATCTATCTTTATGAAGTCTAAAGATAAAAGAACTTGAGCAATGCTAAAGATTACCGTGAAATCCTTACAGGACACACGGTATGATCCCAAAAAGACTAAAAGAAGCTCGATTGAGAGCAAAGCTGACCCAGGAAAAGCTTGGTGTACTCGCTGGCATAGAAGAGGCTACGGCTTATTCGCGTTTGTCTCATTATGAAAATGGTACGCATAAGCCGACGTTTGAGTTGGTATGTGAGTTTGCTCGCGTGTTAGATGTGCCTGAATGTTATTTTTATACAGTCGATGATGAGTTAGCTAATCTGATCGTCTTATATTGGCGAGAAAAATATGCTAATCGGCAAAAAATAATATCTTTTGTTAAAGACATTTAATTATGTTTTAGTGTTTTATCAACCAAATATGGAGATGTAATGAGTCAGTTAAAAAGAGAACCGGAGAAATATGATTTGTTATCTTTGTTTGGTGCAATGAGCAAAAAACTAGGATTAAGGATAAATAGTGAAAAGAGTATAAATAAATTTCTCGAAACGATTACAGAATCCATTCATGAAATACAAAATAATAAAAGGTTAATCTATGGGAAGAGAATTGAATCGCTATTCCCAATTATGTTATTAGCTCTAGGTGAAACGAAGCTAATTAAGCAGGAGGATACTGGTGATGTTATCTCTAACGGAGATAAAATTAGAGTTCCAGACTATAGAGTAGTTACTAATAATGGTGAAAGTTTTTATGTTGAAGTTAAAAATCATCATATGCGTGATTTTAATGATCCGTATATTTTAAGGGGGAGGTATATAAAAGAATTGAAGAGTTATTGTAATATCGGAAAGTTACCTCTAAAGTTTGCCATTTATTATTCTTCAGTGAATCAATGGGTATTGCTTGATATTGATTCTTTTGATGAGGTTAACGGTAATTACATTATAGATTTTGCAGATGCTCTTTCTAGAAATGAAATGGGGTTATTAGGTGATAAATCAATTGGGATGAAACCAAATTTAGAACTAATTTTATTAGCAAATACAGATGCTACATCGACCGTCAGTGAAAGTGGTGAATGTGAATTTGTGATTGGTGATGTTAAGTTTAAATGTGCTGGAGTTGACCTAACATCAGATCTAGATAAACAAATTGCTTTTTTTTGTATCTTGTATGGAAAATGGATTGAGGGCAGAGCTGAAGCAATTATTGAAGATAAAATACTTAAAGCGGTTGTGTTCTCATATGAACCAGAACATGAAAAAGGACAAGGATTTGAAATAATAGGATCCTTAAGTTCATTGATTAGCAATAAATATAAGGCTCTTACTACTGATGGGGATGAAATCACTGCTACGGAGATAAATATTTCTCCAAATGATATTTGTTTTTCGTTGCCTGAAAACTATCGTAGTGAAGAACTTCCCCTATGGATTTTTACATTCATGCCCAATCCTAAAACTTATAAATTACCTCGGGCGTTTATTCAAAATAGTGATTAGGGGGAATGTTAATTTATAATTTAACTACCTTGTGACGATTTGTATTGCCGCTTCCAACTCACTACACCCCGTCTCTCGCATAATCCGCATCCGCTCCGCCTTCTCATGCTTTTCGGTCATCGCCAGCGCCAGATACAGCGCTGGCGGCACCACCCGAAACAGCGCCTCAACCCGAGGCGACAGCGCCACGCCCTCGGTATACTGCCCCGGCGATTTAACCGCTGAACGCAATAGTTGGCGTTGTTCTTCCGTCAGCGCCTTAAACCGGCACACCTGATCGATCTCCTCGGGAGGCATCACCAGCAACTCCCACCACTCGATCATATTGAGCAGTTTCTTCGCCTCGTCAGGAAAATCCGCCAGGTTCTGGGTCGCGAGCCACAGCCAGATGCCGAGCTTGCGCCACATCTTTGAACCTTTAGTCAGAAATCGCGCCAGCAAAGGGTTAACAGTAATAATGTGTGCTTCATCGGTGATGTTAACGATGGGGCGGGCGAGATGCTGGTCGCGCTCGCCGAGGTTGTTGATATGGTTAATCAGAGAGATATAGCTGATGGCAAGCTGTGCCTCATAACCTTCGCGGGCAAAGGTGGCGAGATCCACTAGGGTGATATCCGCCTCCGGCCACATCGTGCCTTCGCGGTTAAACAGTTCGCCTTCAAACCCGGCACAGAACAGGTTGATGGATTCCGCCATCTCATACGCCCGCTGGCGGCGGGCTTCCGGCAGGCTGGCATCGCGGGAAAGACCAAATAGTGCGTCACGGATATCCTGGGTCAGTGTCTGGCGTTTTTCCTGATAACAGGTATGTGCGGCAGCGATAATCGCCTGACGGATCATCGCCCTGTCTGGTCGGGTGAAGCGTGCATCTTCTTTCGCCTCGCCGCCAGTGATCATCAGCCGGGCGGTGATCTCCATTTCGCCCAGTACGTCGCGCTGGTCGTCGCCCTCGCTCTCTTCGTCCTCCGGCGGTTCGGCGTCGGTGGCCGCCTGTTCCACTAGTCGCCACGCGTCACTGAACAGGGGCAGGGTGACACCGGAACCGGGGCGCAGGCTGATTTTATTCACCGTCAGGCCGTGGGCGGCGGCGTAGTCGGCCATCAGGCCAAATGAGTTTCCGGCCTCGATGATAAACAGGCGCGGACGATGTAGCGCCATCAGTTGCGCGATTTTCGCGTTGAGGGTGGCGGATTTGCCCGCTCCGGTTGGGCCGAGTAGCAACAGGTGGCCGTTCTGCGCGCGGTCCAGCTTGTTCAGCGGATCAAAGCACAGCGGCGCGCCGCCACGGTTGAAGTAGCAAATCCCCGGATGCCCGGTGCCGGTTTCCCGCCCGTACACTGGCAACAGCCCGGCGATATGCTGGACGAAGTTGAGCCGGGTATACAGTCCGCGCGGGTCACGCAGGGGATCGAAACACATCGGCAGCCAGCGCAGCCAGTGGCTGAGTGGGGCTACTTCGTGTTGTTCTTGCACCGGCACCAGCCCGGCGTTGAGCAACAGGCTGTGCAACTGGCGCTGCTGGCGAAACAGGGTATCGGTATCGGGGGCATGCAGGTAAAACGCCAGCGTACTGCGGTAGAGCTTATGGCCGTCCTTCAGGTGGCTGCGCACGTCGTGACAGTCGCGGCGGGTGTATTCCGAATCGGTGTTGTCGCCAATCGCCCGATCGGAGAGATGGCTGATGTGCTGCTCTAGCTTATCCTGCGGATACACCACCACCGTCAGGTTCATAATAGTGCCTGCTGGCAGCAGGTCGAACAGGGCGTTGATGCCGTCGCCACGCGAGGTTTCCCCGGTCAGCAGGCCGGGCGGCGGCGCTTTGCGCAGTCGATCGACCACCACCACTTTATGCGGGCGGCTATCCAGCCACCAGACGCCGTTTTCAGCATCCGAGCGTGGTTCGCTTGCCAGCAGTCGTTCGGCAAAATCGGTGATGACGGGCAGGGATTGGTCTTGCGGTAAATCCAGTTGTCGCCAGAAGGCTTTTTTGTCTTCAACGGGCGGCGCGGGGTTAAACCAGCGCACCAGCCAGCGGTGAATGGCCTGCTCATTCTGGCGGACTGCGCTGATGCCCGCCGCTTTCAGCCCAGCGGTGAGACGTTCGCAGATATTATTCAGCGTCTCTTCCGGTGACGGTTCATCCGCCAACGGCGCGGGCAGCCAGCGGTAGACCACCATCCGCGTGCGCCGCCACGCCGCCCGCCAGCGGGTACGGGTAACGGTATTATCCAGAAACAGCCCCTCATCACGGGTGAGGGCGGCCATATGGTTTGCCATCTGCGTAAGCCATTCGCGGGTAAAGGCTGAGTCGCGGATTTCAGGTGCGGCATAAGCCGTCAGCGTCTCCAGCCACGCCTCGCTGTTGTCCTCGTCCTGGCAGAAAAACTGCACCACCCACGGGGCGCACTCATGCTCGTCAAAGGCGTCCTGTAAGACATCGGTAACGGTATCACGCACCTGTTCTAGAAACGCCGTCGAGCGGCCTTCGGTGCCAACGGGCGTCAGTTCGAACACTGCTCCAACCGAACGGCCATCTTCCAGCAGCAGTGTTTGTGACTCAGGCAAAAACTCCACCCACGGTAGCCAGTCGACAAACGACGGGCCTTTGCGATAGCTGGCATTCAGCGCCTGTTCGGTCAGGCCACGCCGTTCACTCATGGCGGCGTCAGGCGTTCGCCCGGCAGCGCATACTGCGGGCGGGTGTAGAAGGGGAAGACGGTGCTGTAGCCGGGCACCGGCGTGTTGCCATTAAGGTGCGGGAAAACGTAGAGAACCATATCCGGGTTGGGCAGGCGCGGAAACTGGCTGCGGATGGTGTTTGCCTCAGGTTGCGCCACTGAACCATCTGGCGGACGGCGCAACTGGGCGCGCGCATCAGGCAGAGCGGCACTGCCGCCGCTTTGCTGCTGCCACAGTGAGAGCATACTGGCGTCGGGGTCGACCGGCATCATTTCCTCCTGCGAGGTGCTGCATCCGGCCAGTAACAACAGAAGTATAAGGATGGTAAATTTCATTCCAGACCTCCCGGCGTGCTGGCCTGCTGGTATTTCACCTGGCGGCCTTCCGGTTCATAGTCGATGGCCAACTGTTCGGTGAGATGCACCGCCACCCTGTGTCCCGGCGGCACGTACACGGCGTCGAACATCTGGCCGTAGTGCTGTTTCATCCAGTCGGCGGTTTCCTTCAGCCCGCCTCCGATGGCTTGGCCAAGGACGTACTGGCCGTTATTGCCCGTCACCGCGCTGGTGATGCTGCCGTCCTCCACCACGGTGGTGCTTTCCCCATTGGCGAAAGCCTGCGCCGCCGCACTGGAACCCGCCAGCAGGAACTGCGAGGTCAGGTACTCCTTCGCATTGCTTTTACGCTCGCCGGGAATACACGGCAGCCCCTGGTTATCTGAGAGCCAGCCGATCTCCTGCTGCCTGTTGCCGGATTTACCGCCCTGCGGGACGGTGCGGATGGTGCCGTCGTGAAACACAAAGGTCATCGAGGTGATTTGCCCGCGCACGCAGGAGAGCGTCCAGTCGCCCGAGGCGATGCCGGAAACCACCGCGCCCGCCACGTCCGGCAGTTCGATGCCGTTGGCGGTGAGGTTGTCCTCGCCAATCAGCAGCTTGAACGGGTAGGGATCGCTGACGGCGCCGTTAAGCGGCACGCGGCCAATCAGCGCCGTCATCGCCACCGATCCGGTCAGCGTGGCGTCCTGTGGCAGGGTATAGACCTTCACGTCAGGTTTTGGTGGCGGTTTGTCGGCTGCTTTCATGGGGACGCGCAGCAGCTTTTCATCCACGGGCGGGGGCGCATCCAGCGGCTCCAGCCAGCGGATGTCCGGCTGTACGTCGGCGGGCAGTTCGCCGGGTGTCAGGCCTAAGCCGGGCGGGATATCGTCCGGGCGTTTCGCCATCAGGCGGTCGAGTTTATCCAGCAATCCCCGCTGGCTTTTCAGTAGTTCATCGCGCATCTGGTCCTGCTGCCTGCGCATATCGCCGCGCAATTCCGATACCAGCGTCGCCTGCTGGGCTTTCAGCCGCTTCTCGCGCGACTGCTGGCTTTCGTTATCGCTCTGAATGGCCTGAAGCTCCCGACGGTACTGCTTCATCTGGCCGACCAGCGTGGCGACGGTATCGGCGGGCGTGTCGCCGTCGATGCCCAGATCGCGCAGTTCCTGCGGGGTTAACGCTGCCACGGTGCGGGCCGGGGTGGTCTCCAGCGTACTTTTGCCTGCCGGACGCAGCAGCAGCCAGACAGTGAGAAAGACAATTACGGGCAGCAGGATTTTCAGCAGGAGACTCTGGCGCAGCATCATGGTTTTGGCTCCGGCAGCAGGGCGCGGGAAACCGGGCCTTCCGTCACCAGGTACACCACGGTGGTATCTTCTGCCAGACCACGCGGGCCGAGCCAGTCATGCTGGAAAGCGGCGGCGGTGAACTGCCCCTGAAGTTCGCGCGGATCGAGCGTGATGCGCTGCCCGCTCTGGTTTTGCAGGCGGATGGCGGTGACGGTGGTGGCGTTAACCTGCCATGACGCCAGTGGGATGGCGGTAACAGGCTGCTGTAGCAGTAAGGTGGTGATGCGTTTCGCCAGCCGGACGGGAGCAGGTGTCACGCCGGGCAGGGCTTCGACAGTGCGCAGCGGGGCATACAGGTTCTGCGCGGCATAGCGTACCAGCAGAACGGGCAGAGGTTCTGTTGATGCTGTCACCGGGACGGGCGTTTTTGCTGTGGCTGGCATCTGCGGCGCATAGCTGATTTGCACGGGTTCAAGTGCCAAAGTGCTCTGGATGGCCTGAATATCCAGCAGGATCAACTCACCGCTGCCGGTATCACGTAGCTGGATTCGGGTGGCCGGGAACGCCGTGTTCGCCAGCAGGAAGACTTTACCGCCCGCGCTTTGCAGACGCACTTTGCCTTCCAGCGTGGCGGGATAGCCGATGCGCACCGGTTTACCCACGTCGACAATTCGCTCCTGCCCGACATGCAGCGTGACGGGCAGCGGGATGTTTTCCCACTGCATCACTTCCGTAGCGAAGGTCGGGAGACTGAAAAGCAAAGCCAGGAAGATGATCTTCATGGTTTCTCCTCCGCCACTAGACGCTGTGGCGCAGCATCGGTACAGTCGATCGCCAGTCCCCACGGATTTTTCTCCGCATCAATGGCATAACGCATCACCTGCAACGGGTAGCGCACCAGCGCTTTTTTCACCGGCTCGTTCTGGTAATACTCTTCAACCGCCACGTCCAGCGTTACCCGCCAGGCGTCCCGGCTTAAGGTCTCGACGCGCGGGACAGGGCGCTTATCGCCATCATGCACCAGGCTGCTGTAGTCGTGGCCGGGAAGCTCATACACGCCGCGCGTGCGTTCGCGCAGTTCACCACCGTTGCGACGCACCTGAAAATCGCGCTCCAGCCGGGTGTAACAGGCGGGCGTCAGGTAGGCGCGCAGCGAGCGCAGGTTGCGGGAATAGTCTTCCTCACCGTTATCCGGCCAGCGGTTTAGCTGCTGGAATATATAAAAGGTGAAGGCGTAAACGCTGGCGGGCGGCACTTCCCACCACGGGCGGGTGCTGCCGCTGCGCAGATCCGGCGGGAACCAGAGGGTGAGCTTTTGCGGCGCGCTATACCAGCCGTAGCCAACGCCCGCCAGACACAGGCACAGCAGGACAATCACTGCCCGCAGTGTCAGGATATGGCTATCGCGCTCGGCCAGCGCATGGCGAAAGCGGCTCATCGCGGACTCCTGCGCACCACCCAGACAGCGCTGTGCTGGATCAGTTGCGTACCCCGAAGATGATGGCGTTCCAGCCAGGCAAGGATTGCCTGTGGTAGCCAGGTGTCTGGCTTACCGCGTTTGGCGCGCGCCAGAATGCGCCCGCCGCCCTGAATCAACAACGCCGCGCCTGCCAGCGCCGAGCCGGGGATCAACGGCCAGTAACCGCTGAGCAGGGCCAGCAGAATGCCGGATATGCAACCGCCACCAAGACCGCTTGCCAGCGCCAGAAACAACTCGCTGGTGGTCAGGCCGCGCCAGACCACAGGTTCACGGTTGAGGCGGTCGGGGAGGAAGATGATCGTCGCCATCAGAGGATATCCGAGGCCTGGTTGAGCAGCCAGATGATGATTACTAGCAGAATGCTGCCGACGCCCGCCATTGAGCCCAGATCTTTCCACTGCTTGCGTCCGCTCTGGATCTCCGAGTAGGTGGCGATACAGTTGTTCGCCACCACCAGAAATCCGACGGCACAAATGCCCAGCGCCAGCACCACCACAATGTCAAAACCGTAGTTTTGCAGCGTCTCCATAATGCCCTTGCCCTGGCCGCGCGACGGATCTTCCATCGTCGGCAGGTCGGCGAGGGCGTTAAATGTGGCGAACAGCAGTAACAGAAGCCAGCGCATGATGCCCCCTCAGCTCAGTACCAGCCAGAAGCTGACCAGCACCAGTAATAGTGAACGGGCCGCCACAGCGCCAAAACTCTGCCAGCTCAGGCGCTGGCGGCAGACGCCCTGCCAGGCGACCAGTAGCGTCCAGGCGCACCACAGCAGCATGACGCTTGCAAATAGGCCGAGCACCAACAGGCTGACGGTCTCCGGTTTGCTCAGGCTGGCGGCCTGGAAGGCAGCAAGTTGGGAGTCAGTCATCGGGATGCTCCCGCTGGTAGCTGGCGCTCAGGGGTTGGATGGAGCGCGGCTGTGCTCTTGCCGGGGCAAGGTAGCGGTGGATGCCCCGTTCAACGGCGGCAATGTCCTGTTGCGCCTGCTGGTAGTCGAAGAAGTAGCGCGACTGTGGATCGTTGCTGGCGCTGGTCCGGGCGTGCTCCAGCGAGGTTTTAACGCCGTCGAGTTGCTTCAGCGCGAGGGCGAGCTGGGTGGATTCCGGGGAGGCATAGGCCAGAGACCCTATGGGAAAAGTTAGTAACAGAAATAATGGACTATGTCGCATGGCAGTATTTTCCTGAAGCGTATTCAGGGCAGGGTAGATGAGATGCTGGGGGGGCACAGTGAAGAAATATTTGTGTCTAATAAAAGATTTTAGTCGGTGCTGTGAATGCTAACTCACCATTTTTAATATGGAAGATACTAGTAATAGTCAAGTTTTATCTATTGTTTACTGCATTAGGGCTATTGGATTTTATAGTCGGCAAACGTTCGTATCTTCTATGGATAAAGTTTGGTAGTTGTGATTCTAACAACTACCAAAAATTACTGGGTTGGACAATTAAAGTATGTCAACTTTTAAGAATATCATTCTTTAATTTCGATAAAGGTATCGTAGAATAATCTTGTTCGTTTCCCGTTACCCCAAATATGACATGCCTAAATTCGTCTTCTGTCATTTTTGTCGATAGGATTTTTTCTATGGATTTTCTATATCCATCGGTGAAGATTAAACGTTTTTTGAGAAGGTTCGCTACGTCTGATTTATGATTCTCATATATCTCCCGATGTCTAAAGAAATATGAGTTATTAATATCATCTTTATCCTTGGGGATTACTTTCAAGTCAAATCCATCCATGTCTCCATATAGTCCTTTTACGTTATTATAAATCACATGGAAATATTTCTCATCTATTAATCTATTAGAGTATATGTTTGCCCAAGGGAACAGTTTGTCTTTTTTTATTATGCAATTGCAATATGAACAAGATGGTATAAAGTTTAACAAGGTCAGTGAATATAAAGGAAAGATTGATTTTGGGAATTGATGATCAATTTGAGCTAAAGATTTTACCTCACCATTATAGGAGTATGTATCAATGTATTGTCTATTACAGTAAGGGCAAATAGTTATTTTAATATTATTAAGTATATCGTTTCTTATATTTTTTACTGACATCAGAAACTCATTGTAGTTAAAAATGGCAGCAATGTTTTTGTTGTTTTTTTTAAATGCGGTAATTATTTTCTTATGAAAGTCCAAATAGTTTTTTTCGTTTTTTACAATATCTGGGTTATTAATGTCAAATTTTTTTAGGATATTATTATGCCTGAATTTATCTATAATATAAATCCGTTCATCAGCTAATGCTTTTTTATACAGAGAGCCACTTCGAACATTATGTTGAATTTTTATTATTTTTAGATAATCATTACCATGTAATAAAAATCTTGAGATCTCGTAGTAGTCTTTTAGAAATTCCTCATTTTTCTTAATTAATCCTTTTTGAACAAATGGATCAAAAGAGATGGAGTTTAAAAGTTCATCCGAGCACACCTCATTAAATGAAAATGAGTGATTAAAGAAATCAATTCCTAATTTTTTGTTCAGGACGAATGATTTAACTTTTCGTTGATGTGAAACAATAAATTCATTATTAAAAATTTGCTCTTTAGAAAATTTAATCATGTTTCTTTTCATCCATTTTACTAAGGATTTTCTCTTTCTTTTTGATTAAAGTGTTTATTTCATCATCTAATTTAACTAATTGCATTTTTTTATCATAATTATAATTGGCGTTAAGTTGATTAATCAATGTTCGTCTAATATACTCATCATCAATGGAATGTATTATATTACGTAGGCTAGTATAAGTTTTTGAAGTGGTATTCATGTTTACATTATCTACTTGAGTCAATAATTCATTTAATTTTCGTACAGCAAACTCACCAATTGGTTGCGATAAAAAGAATGAATCATTTATTATATCATATATATTGCTTGCAAAACTACGGTTTGCTTTACTACTATAATATTTACCTTCAGAAGGGATGTATTCTATTTTTATAACATTTTCTTTTAACAGATCGCTGATGACATATGGTGAATGTGTTGATAAAAGTATCTGGAAGAAATAATTATTGTAACCTTTGCTCAAGTATTGTAGTAGGTAATCTAAAAATAATCTTGACCACTCTGGATGAAGGTGTTCATCATACTCATCTAATATAATAATAAAACCATGAATCTCTGGGTTGTTCTCTATGGTTAGTTTAATCGCTTTATTAATACCAGCGATCTTGCTATTTATATCAAACTCCCCGGTGCTCATTTTAGGCAACTTGAGAATAATTGGGTTGTTTCCAGCACCAATTTCAGTAATAAAAGAATGTACCTTGTCATCATAATTATTAAGATTTATGGAACATGTTACGTTTTCTTTCAGTCCGTTTCCTTCTTTCGTAAAAAATAATTTGTCATTGTTTTCTAAAAAATTTATAACTACGGTCCATTCTATATCATCTAAATATGAAACTATTTCATCATCATTTTTTGTTAATAGTTCAATAGTATTGTTTATTGTTTTTAACAAGAAAGATTTTATTTTAGCATAATCTAATATATCGCTATTATATCTGTTAGAGTTAATTAACTCTTGACAGATTGCTCTGTTTTTTTCATCAAAAGAATTATGGATTATGTGTAAGATGTATTCTTCCATAAAATTTATTACAAAAAGTTTTTTGCTGTCTTGTATTTTTTTTGGTTTGTTTTGATTAAATAATATGATATTAGAGTCTAAATATCTATCAAAGTCATTATAAAATTTAAACTCTTTTTTTTCTTCACGCGTCTGGTATGCTTCGATCTTTATATCAATGCTTTTTTTGTTTATGTGACTGCAAAAATCATTGGCATTATTAGTTATAAATTCATAAAAATTTGCCATGTTGGTTTGCAGATAATTTCTTTTAAAACCATAGTTTCTATCATCGTTATCATGAATGTTCCTGCGTCCTTTTCCATTTATGCTATTGGAAAAATTTGGTTTGTGAATAACACAGTATTTATTTTGAATGTTATTTTCAAATTGGATAAAGGAATCTAGGTAAAGAATATTTTCTGTTCTAACTAATCTATAGGCTATATAAGATTGATTTACTTTCCCGATGTTGATAATTTTATCGGCATTAAAACCTTCTAAAAAATAAGTATCATTATGTTCATAAACGGCTACCCATTGACTATTAGGGTAGCAACTATGCAAGTCTATGTGGCTCAAACCAAGTATATTAAAAATGGTGCTTTTCCCTACACCATTTTGTCCCACGACAGCATTTACATTAATGATATTATTTCCATAGAAATTTTGTAATGGTGTATATTCCAAGTCAATTATCTTCAATTCACGTGTGTTTGTGATATTTATTTCTTTATCTTCTGAGAAATTAATTTCCAAATTAAAGTCAACATCAAAGCAATTAGCCAAATAAAAATAAATTAATCTCATTTCATCCCTCAACATAAATCATTAAAACTATCAAGCATGGAGTTAAAGTGTAATAGTCAAAGTATATCGTTTAAATTGTTGATGTTAATTATACTAAAGAGAATCTCATAATACAATAATTATACAAAAATTAGGATTAGATGTTCTATGGTTTTTTTTAATTGTAATTGCATTTTTATTATTAGTATCTCTTTATTAAGAAGCCATTTTTGTATGTAACATGCAATCATATTATAAGTTTTGACATGTCTTACTACACTAATGATGATTTAAGGCGTAAGGACAGTGTATTAGAGTGATGATTATTTTAGTGAGATTAAATGTCTTGGGCCTTTTTTACTGAAACAAGCTTGAAAGCATTTTCATGTTTTGATGAGTTATATTTGAGAAACATCGATATTAGATATGGATGGGATGGTAGGAATTGTCTCTTATTTATATAATCGTGACAAAGTGAATCGTTATATTGGATAAAAAGGGAACCAAAATTATAACCACCGCTTAAAACTCCCTGCAGCCATCCAGATCGTTATCCCAAACCATAACGCGGCAGGTAGTAAAACCAGAGTCACAGGCAGAAACAGCGGTTGCACCAGATAAATCACCCAAAGCGTTGTAGCTACTGAACTGCCAAACTTGATGACGTAGCGATGGAGAAAAATGGATTCCAGCCCGGAACCAAACCGTCTTAAATCCCGCCGAACCAGTCCGTCTGTCAGTCCTATTACTGCACATAGACAGACTAGGGGGAGCATGGAGGCAAGCCATACTAGGCGCTGCATAAAACTCACCAGCGTATAAGCCAGGGTGATGAACGGTTTCTGCAGGAGCCTGTTGGCCATAAGTACACGAGTTGTCCCTTTTTCCAGCAGCACCAGAATTTCATTCCCCAGCGGATGCGGTTGTAACGCAATAACCAGTTCCGCCCGCTCTTGTCTCATCACCTGAAAAACATGTCTGCTCCCCTCCTGCGGCCACCAGAAATAGAGCCCCGCCAGTTCCAGTACTACGCGCAGCACCAGCGCACCAATAACCAGCCCGATGAGCTGCCCGGTCAGCGACAGCAGCCAGCCAATCGGTCCCTGTGGTGGGCGTGACGGAGGCGTTCGCTGCTCACTCATTCCACCTGCCCCTGCTGGCGTGCCTGCATCCAGTTCGCCAGTTGCGTGACGGACTCCGGTAGTGGGCTGTGCTTATCTGCTACGGGCAGTGGCAGACGAATTTTCCACAGCTGTCCGCCTTCAAGTAGGGCAAAAGCTTGGCCTTTGGGAAGCTGGATCAGCGCTGCGGTATCGAGCAGCGGTACATTGCGGGTGACCACCTGCTCGCGGGTATTGCTGCTGAAGCTGTTGATGCCGCCCGGTGTGTCGGTGACGCCGGAACTCACCTGGCGGCTACGTACTTCGACTTGGGGCAGTTGTTTCGTCAACAGTTCAGCGGTAGCGGTTTCACGCACCCGCAGCATAAGCAGGTTATTAAAGTTGCCCACAACCTGGCCTGCCTTGGGTGCGCTGCCGATACGGGCCTGAATGTCGCTCAGGGTCTGGGTATAGGCAGTGACCTGAATACCCGCGCCGCCGCCCTTGTTGACCAGCGGGATAAATTCGTCACCCATTAGTTCGTTAAACTCATCGCAGTGCAGGTTGATGGGCGGCGGTTTTTCACTGCTGGTGGGTAGTCCTTCGTTGAGGCCAAAGTTATACAGATGCCCGGAGACGCTCACCAGATCGGCAAACATTGAGTTACCGACAGCGGCAGCGACCACTGCATCGGAGAGTGCATCCAGCCCGACATACACCACCGCTTTCTGGCGGATCGCCTGCTGCCAGTCGAGGATCGGACGCGTGTCGTCCAGATCGTGGTAGTCCGGGGCGAGCAGGGCGGCGAGCGTGCCGGTGGTCAGCTTTTCCAGCAGCGGCAGCAGCGAGGCGACGATCTTGTCGAAGTAGGTCTTGTCATAGCGCACCGCCGAGAGCAGGCCGTCGAGGATAGGATCGTGTAATTTTTCCGCGTTGAGGTACTGCTCCAGCGCTACCACGTGAGGATCGCGGCCCTGCATATGGCGCGGTGTGTTTTTGTCGTTTACACGCTCCGCCAGTTGCGCCACCACTTCCCACGCCCGCGCGTTGTGGCGCGGCAGCACGATACGGGCATAGTCGATAAACAGGGCATCGATATTGACCACGTGACGGGAAATTAGCTGGTAGTCGGGGCGCTGTCCGAGCGCCACCAGGGCGCGGGCGATGATATTCACAAAGCGCCAGGCGAACTCGCGAAAGGCCGCCGAGTTGCCTTCGCAGGAAAGCTGTCCGGTGAGACGCGACGCCACTTCCGAGATGCGGCCAAAGCGCCCGATGGCGTTGTAGCGGGCGGAGATCTCCGGATACGCCAGATGGAACAGGATAAAGCGGTCGCCGCGTCCGGCGCGCTGCGCTTCTGTCCACAGACGCTTCAGCAGATCCGCGTCGCCTTTCGGATCGAAAACGATCACCACCTCGCCACGGCGGATGTCCTGAGTGGCAAGCAGTTCCGCCAGCCGGGTTTTGCCGACGCGGGTGGTGCCAAGCACCAGCGTGTGGCCGGGGCGTTCACTGAGCGGCAGGGTGACGTCGCATTCTTTCAGTTCCACACCGTGCAGCCACGGATTGCCGCCGACGGGCGGTAGCGGGCGCACTGGATTCAGCCAGCGATCGGCGCTGAGCAGGCGGGCAAGGCGAGGCAGGGTATGTTCGCCGCGTTTTTCGATGTGCCTTGCCAGACGGTAACACCACCCGGGGCGCAGCCAGCGTGCGGCTTCTGGTTGCAGGCAGTCGTACAGCCGTTGGGTGTGGATGGGCTGCCAGCGAAACCCCTTGCCGAGAAACAGTCGCTGGCGGCTGACCGGGATTTTCCGGCTGGTGAGCGCGTAGCGCGGCAGGCGCAGGAGGTTACGGTGGTAGCGCACGATGTGCCAGCCCTGCCAGCCTCGTCGCAGGGCCAGCAGCATCAGGGCGCAGGCTATCAGGCGGGCCTGCCACGGTGTCAGCATCAGCAATGGAGCCTGCGTCAGGCAGATTAATGCGCCACAACTGGCTGTGACGGTGCTGTAAAACTCCACTGGTGGGCGCAGCAGCGCCTCCAGCGCGTAGCGGCTCATGGTGGTGTTACCTGTTGCAGGTGGCGGCTGACCTGTTTGCGGTAACGTGCGGCAGGTGCGCCGCCAGCAGGACGGTGATAACGGGCGGCGGCATTGAGCCAGCTTCCGGGGCGTTCATCGTAGCGATTACGCAGCAACTGTGCAGTGAGCGACAGGTTCTGCAGGGGATGCAGGGCGTCGCAGGGAGAGTCAAAATACGCCCGGTGCCAGCCGATATTGATTTGCCCGAGTCCTACGTCAATGCGCTTTGGACTGGTGTGTCGGATGGCGGCCAGCAGCGCCCGGCAGGCTTGTTCCTGACTGGTGTAGCGGTAGCCGGTCCCAGCGATATTGAGCGTCCACGGCCACGGGCGATGTTTGCCGCTCAGGTTCGCCCCGCTTTCGGTTTGTGTGACGGCCCACAGAAGTTCCGGCGGCACGCGGAAATGCTCTGCGGCGCGCAGGTACGCTTCCGGCAGAGGCTGTCCCAGCGCCAGGCAGGGCAGCAGCAGGATCAGGGCAGGACCTCGTGCCATTGCTCCCCCTTACGCTCCAGCGCCACCGGGATTTTGCTCTGCCCCAAAAGCAGCCAGCGTCCCGCGTCGTGGTTAAGCGTGATGCTGTGTTCACTCACTAGTTTTGCGTTAATGCCATGCGCCATCGCCCAGCGGCGCACCCGGTTATCATCGCCTTCGCTGTTGATTAGCCAGATATCCAGCGGGCGCTGTTGTGCCAGCAGGGTACGTAGCAGGCTGTCGCAGGGCGGGCAGTCATCTTTGACGAACAATGAAACGCGGGAAGTACTGGCAGATGTGGTTTTCAGCGGCGTCAGGCCCGGATAGAGGCGCTGCCAGGCGGCATCATAGGTGCGCTGGAAGGCGAGTTCTTTCTCCAGCCGTTGGTACTCCTGCTTTACCAGCAGTTCAGCGAAGCGCTGGCGTTCGTGGTCAGTGTCGGCTTCGACGCCAAGGGTGGTCAGCGGATCGAGCCCCGGCGACCAGACGCCGCGCGCCTGCTGCTTCAGCGTGAGGTAGCGCTGCCATTCCTCTGGCGTGACGCCCCAGACGGTGGCCTGCTGTTGCGTGGTCAGCGGTCTGAGAGCAGAGTCCGCGTTCTGGCTGGTCTGCACCTAAAGCGGTTGCGCCCACACGCTGGCGGTGAACAGTAACAGGAGAATCAGGCGTTTCATCGCTTACTCCGGCATCTTCAGCGTCAGCTGGCGTTTGCCGTGACGGAATACTGCCCGGCGCTCATCAAACCGCTCCAGCCGCCAACCATGCCACTGCTCTCCTTTGCGTAGCCACACCACCTGATGGAGGTAGACGGCTTCGGGCGGCACAATCACTGCCAGGTGGATATCACCGCGCTGTACGGTCCCGGCGAGAAAAAACGGGGCCGTTAACGGTGCCAAAGGGTGGAGGGGCACGGGATGACGGTAAACCACTCCCGGAGTGAGGGAATGGTCGCTGGCGAAACAGACTTCACGGCGGTTTTCGTCTGCGGTCATTCGCCATGCCGGGCCTGCCAGCAGTTGCAGGGCGGCCTTCAGGCGCAGTGGGCCGGTGTGGTACTGGTTCAACGGTAACGGGAGGCCATAAAGCTGCGCCCGGCGCGCATCGGCGAGACACAAAGACCAGCCGCTGTCGCGCAGCAGGTACTGCAGCGCTTCCCCAACCGTCGGATGAAAACCGGGCGGAACGGACAGGGCGGTAAGCTGTTCGAGTGGCGGCTGTTGCGGTGACGTGCTGACCAGCAGGTAGCGGTCGTAGCGGACGACTTCTGGCGTGACTGGGGAGGCGGTGGCCACGCCGTTGAAAATAAACAGGAGCAGGGCTATCAGCAGTCGTTTCATCGCATCCTCCACAGTGCTTTTACAGGAGCGTGCTGGATGAGAGGGGAAGGGACTACTGACAACTGTTTGTGGCGTCAAAAAATAGCGCCCGGTTAAGGGCGCAAAATCAGATCAGTAAGGGAATCTTTCACCCATCAACCCCAGCGTGGCGGCGATGGGGATGCCTTGCTCAGAAAAATGAACGCGTAACGTCAGCCTGACGGTCTGCTGCTGCGTGCTGCCGTTGGTTTTCTGCGCCAACACCGAGCGGTAATCGATACGGATCGTGCGTTGTGGCGGCATTCGGGCGATAAACGCCACTATTACCGCCATTTCAACGCCTTTCAGTAACTCCTTTCTGGCGTTTTCATCCCGGCCTTCGAGACAGTGCTTGTGGGCCGGAAGGGTAATGGCCAGATCCATCGGCAAGCCGGCGTCCAGCGCTTCGTCATCAAGGTTAATCAGTTTGCCCCGGTTAAGGGCTTCTTCACGTGAATTCAATGCGGTATTCATCATGCGTTTCTCCGGTAAAAGACCAGGGAAACGCCCCGACGGGGAATTTCCCCGGCAGGGTGAATGCTGTGCGTCAGAACTGCGGTACAGTCTCTGCTGGCGGTGCGGCTGGCGCTGGCTGGGATTCCGCTTCGCGCTCTGCCCGGTAAACCTCTTCACCGTCAATTTTGATAAGCCCGATGTGCAGCAGATGGGCTTTCAGACTGACGCCGGTTTCGCCTTTACGGTCGCCTTTGCTGTAGTCAAAGGTGTCGGCATACAGATCGCCGAGGCGGAACTGGATCAGCACCTTGCGTTTCTGCTCGCAGGCGTCGATACAGCGGTGCACCAGTTTCTGCGCTTCCTTGCCACTGACGCGGCAGTCGAACCAGGTGTGCTCCGCGTTGCTGGCTTCGCCCCGCAGTGCAGCAATGTCGCAGCACAGGAACGGTTCGCCTTTTTTCGGGGTCACTTCCCGGATCCGGTTGAGGTAGCCCAGACCGCTGGTGTACAGGTTGAAGTAATGGGTATCGTTCATGGTGGTATCTCCGTGTTGAAGGTGCGGAGGCCCCATGCGCGGGAACGCCCCGCTTCGGGTTTGGCTCATTGGCTGCAAGACCTCTGAGTTACTGGCAGTACGGGCATTCCGCGCTGTGCGCCTCCGCGTTTCAGGAATGCATGGCGGACTTTGGGGTTGACCTGTTTAGTTGAATCTTCGGCAGGAGGAAGCGAAAGGGGGAATTGTTTTTAAGGCGTGAAAGTTGGTAGTACGGAATGCAAAAAGGCCTTAATAACTAAGGCCCTGAAAGGTAGCTAAATATTATTTCCGGCGGTCATCGACTTCTTTGGCGACACCTTTAAAGGGAGTGCCGTCCTGCTTCTGGTCGATAAAGCGACCTGTCGTTGTATCGCGTTTGGTGTAGTTGCCATTCTGCGGATTCTGAACCTGTGTACGGTCTGTAACAGAGCCTTTGCGATAACCGTCTCCGGTATTCTTGGCCATCTTACACTCCGAAAAATGAGGAATATTCCTCAGAGAGGATCATCAGACTGCCAATTTGAACGAGCAATCAGGGAAAAGTAAAAGTGTGATGTAGGAGACAGGTTATTTACTCATTCCGTAACGACTTAATCAGCTCAGTGACGTTCTGCTGCTGCTGCACCAGGAACGCCTCCAGCCCCATTTTCCCCGTCGCGATGTCATCCAGCATCTGCTCCCATAGCGCAGTGGTGCCCGGATCTTTCAGCGTTTCCGGCAGGGCGTCAATCAGCGTGCTGGCGGTATCCGTTGCCAGCAGAAAGCGTCGCTGCTTAATCAGATAACCGCGCTTAAGGAGCGTCTGGATAATCCCGGCGCGGGTGGCTTCGGTGCCAATACCGGCGTTCTCTTTCAGCCGCTGTTTCAGGCGCTCATCGCTGACAAAACGGGCGGCATTTTTCATCGCGGCAATCAGCGTCCCTTCGGTGTAGTGCTCCGGCGGTTGGGTCTGACGGGCACGAACGTCTACCTGTTCCACTTTGCAGGTCTGTCCCTGTTGCAGAGCGGGAAGTGCCTGCGTTTCTTCCGGCGATTGGGTTGCCATCTCGCGTAAAAACAGTTGTCGCCAGCCGCTGACAATCACCACTGAGCCACGGGCAACCAGCGTTTCCCCGGCGCAGTTCAGGCGCAACTCTGTTTTATCCACCTCATGGTCCGGTAGAAACTGCGCCAGAAAATGGCTGCGTACCAGGCCGTAGACCTTGCGCTCGCTGTCATTCATCTGCGTCAGATCTACCGTTTTACGGGTCGGGATGATGCCGTGGTGGGCGGTGATTTTGCTGTCGTCCCACAGCCGGGAGCGTTGCTGTAGATTTAGCTGCGTGGCGAGGGGCTGAAGTGAGGTGTCGCTGGCAACGAGCGCGGCCAGCACCTGCGGCGCTTCAGCGTGCATGGAGAGCGGCAGCCAGCCACAGTCGGTGCGCGGATAGGTGGTGGCCTTATGGGTCTCATACAGGCGCTGGGCGATATCCAGTACCTCCTGTGCGCCCATGCCCCACTGTTTTGAGCAGGCCTGCTGCAGGGCGCTGAGGGTGAAGGCCAGCGGTGGCGGCGTTTTCTCCCGCCGGGTGGTCACATCCAGTACCAGCGCGGTCCCGGCCTGTTGCAGGCGCGCAGTGGCCTCACGGGCGGCGGATTCACGGATACAGCGGCCTTCGTCGTCACAGTACGCACTATCCGGCTGCCACTGTGCCAGAAAGGAATTGCCGCCTGTATGCAATCGGGCATCCACCCGCCACCAGGGGCGGGGCGTGAAGCGGGCGATCTCCCGGTCGCGTTCCACCACCAGACGCAGGGTCGGCGTCTGTACCCGGCCCACGGAGAGCACGCCTTTGTGACGGCGGTTCATCAGCGTGCAGGCGCGGGTCATGTTGATGCCGACCAGCCAGTCGGCGCGGGCGCGCGCCAGTCCGGCCTGGTACAGCGCAAACGTGCTGTCGCCGGGTCGCAGCGCTGCAAGCGCATTGTGGATACTGGCCTCATCCAGCGCCGACAGCCACAGTCGCTGGACCGGACCGCGCCAGCGGCATTGTTCCAGAATTTCGCGGGCGATGGTTTCGCCTTCGCGATCGGCGTCGGTGGCAATCACCACTGCATCTGCCTGTTTCAGCAGCTTTTCGATGATACGGAACTGCTTGCGTACCTCCGGGCGGATCACCAGCCGCCATGCCGGGGGAATAAACGGCAGATGCTCTGCCCGCCAGTGTTTCAGCGCCGGATCGTAATTCTCCGGCGCGGCCATGCTCAGCAGATGGCCGAAGCACCAGGTGATGGTCACGGTGGCGTTATGCAGGTAGCCGTCGCTGCGGTTATGGGCGTCAAGTACGCGGGCGATATCGCGCGCCTGAGAGGGTTTTTCGCACAGATAAAGTTGCATGGGCTGTCTCCGGTGAAAGGGAGTTCAGCATGGTGTGCCGGAGGGATCAGGCGACAGGGGAAATTGGAGGGAGAAGGTAAAAATTGCACCTTAAAACGCGCATTAAACGGATAGTGCCTGTTTTAAGGTGCATGAGGTGAATTTAAAATTTTCGCTAAAGTGACACTCAGGGTTTAACTTTGCACAAAATTTTAAACCAGCGTGGTTAATGGGCGTATCCGGCGCAGCATAAACATCACCACCGAAAGCTGCGTATTCAGCACCTGCCGCCGCCATTCGAGCGCCATCAGCGCATCGCGCAGTTCATCGCTCGCGTCCGGCTGTTGAATGGCCTCCTGCAACGCCACGCTCCCCGAACGGTTGTTGTCCAGATTTCGCCAGCGCAGATAGCTGACGCCGGAGCGTGCCGGGTTACTGCACAGGATCAGCGGTACATTACGCCCCGGCAGTTCATACACCGCCTGTTTCAGCATCGGCTGGCGTAGTTGCAACTGCACGCGCAGCGCCTGTAATTCCCGCACCAGCGCTCGCAGCTCTCCCTTACCCTTAAAGGCCTTTAAAAGGCCCTTTAGCGAGCTTTTGCGGGCGGAGCGTTCATCATCATCGTCATTGAACATCGCGCTGTATCTCCGCAAGCATCTTTTTGGGCAAATTCCCGAGCTTATGCGCCATCGTCTGCGCCAGCGGACTGTTCGCCCGCACATCGGCGCGGGTCACGCCGGTGGTGCGAAAGCGGTTCACGAAGCTGAACACCTGGAGCATCAGCCGTGGGATGGTGGCAATGAAATCGCGCTTCTCCGCCTGGGTGATAAGGCCGAGGTGCCAGGCAAGCAGGGTGCGGCGGACCAGCAGATCGTAATCAATCAACTGTTGCAGCAGGCGCGAACCGGGCGGTGAGAACAGCGCCAGCGGCAGGATGAATTCGGTCGGGGATGGGTTACTGACCTGCGTGGTGTGGATAGCGCCCGGCAGGCTGGCGAAGGCATGGTCCAGCCGGATGTTTTTTTGCTTCAGCAGGTGGGCGATCAGGTTCAGGCGGATGCGCAGTTGCTTCAGCCAGTGGGCGGCCCACGGATCGTCGGCCTCTTCGGCGCGCAGCAGACGCCTGAGTAACGCCAGACAGAGCAGCATGCCGGTGGGATGCGCCTGCCACAGCCGGGCGGCGACGCGGGTGTGCAGGGTGATGCGGATATCGCTGAACAGGGTTGTGCCAGGCATAGGAAATTCTCCATGGATTCAGATGCCCGCAGTGTCGGTCCGCGCAATGAGTCAGGGGACGGGAAACCCATCTGGTCCGCAGAAAGTTAATTTCGCCGATGAATGAGGTTTGATTGATAGCTGGTATGCCGGCTTTATGCGGTGCGCATAAAATCCGGGCTAGCTGCGCCTGCGCCGAAGCTGATTGAACTCGCCCCGTCGGGCCTTCTCCAGCGTTGCCAGCAGATAGGCGAGGGGGCGGTGGATATCGTGGGCGGCTATCCGCCACAGGCAGTCGTCCAGCACCTTCTGGCAGAGAGCGGGATCCAGATTGCGCATCGCGCGTTCGGCGGCGTGACGCTCGCTGGCGCTGAAGGGATTATCCACAGGCCAGTGCAGCAGTTGCGTACGCTTTTGATGTTTATTGTTTAAATCTGTACCAGTATGTACGCAATGCGGCTCCGGCTGCCCGCCAGCCCCCGCCGCATCACTGAGTCTTAATTGAAGACTCGGGCATTTTTTACTGAGTCTTCGATTAAGACCAGGGGCGGTCTTCAATGGAGACTCAGTGCAGGTTCGTCCACTGTCCACAGGTTGTTGTAGGGTGAGCAGTAACCCGATGGCGATGTTGCGGATACGCCGGTTGCGGTGGCGGGAGCAGGCGGTGAGCAGCGCCAGATATTCTCTGTCCATCCGGCAGGCATCGGCATGAGTCAGTGGCGCATCATGCAGGGCGTAGAGGTTACCGGTGATCCTGCCGCTTTGCTCGTCGCGCAGCCGCTGGCACAGGCTCAGCCAGCGAGTGATCCGCAGCATCATCAGCGCGTTGCTGACCGTACTGCGCGAGGCCTTCTCGCTCTCAGGCTGGTCAGAGAGCCAGCCCTGCAGTTCGTTGTAGGAGGGAAAGACGCCGCTGCTGTCGTCGCGGGCGTGCAGGCGCAGCAGTTGCCACGTGAACTTGTCGCGCGGGGAGAGGTTACGCGCCAGCAGCAGGCGCTTCGGCACGCTCTGCTGCGGGTTGCCGAGAAACAGCAGTCGATCGTCACTCTTCATGCAGCAGCTTCTCCTGAGCCCACTGGCGCAGCAGGTTCCAGATGACCGTCAGCGACAGATCGTGTTCTCGGGCCATCACCATCATGGCGGTCAGCGCCTCGGGTGAGTCGAGCTTGTTCACACCCGTCTTCTGCCACTCATTCCACACCAGCGTCTCCATTTGCTCATCCGGAGCATTGTTGCGCCCCTGGCGGACAAACAGGCCAATCAGCCGTCGCCGGGCGCAGACCTCCGGCGTGGAAAGGCCAAAGTAGTGGTTGATGAATTCGATGGACGCACCGAGCGACAGGGCTTCCTCCAGACGCTGCTGGAACAACCGCTCCTGCTCCATTCTCGCCAGCATCCGGCCCAGCATCTCGTGGTCAATGTGGGTGGTGATGAACTGCACCGCGCTGTTGCTGAGAAACAGGATGTCGTCGGCGGTAAGATGCGTCAGCTCGCACAGCTCCTGCGGGCTGAAGCCGAGCGATTCGCAATAGCGGATCTGCCCCTCCTTCAGCGCCTGGACGATGTGGGTGAGCACTGCCTGGTTAACTGAGGGCGTCATGGCGAACCTCCCGTAGCCGCCGCTGGCGGCACAGGCTGATAAGCTGTATCAGTTGCTGGATCTGAGCGTTGTCGTAGTCCGGCGACAACAGCAGTTCGAGGGCGGGCATCGGCGTACTGGTGTCGCCATTCAGGGCGGCCAGCACCTGGTAACAGCGCTGTGCCGCTGGATGGGGAAATTCGTGGCAGGGCGCGAGGGTGAAACCGGCCGGAGCGCTGTCGTCCGGCTGGATACAGGCGTCCAGCCCCCAGCAGGCACACAGCGACCGTGCCGTATGCACCAGCGGTGAGGGCCTTGGCTCATCGGGCGCGGCGGGTTCAGTCGGTGGCTCAGGCTCTGATAGTGGTGCTTTTTCCACTTCCGGCGGTGGCGGCCAGAGGACCTTTTCGACCGGGGGCCCCAGCAGCGCCTGCCGCTTGCTCTGGCCATCGGTCAGTTCCGCCAGCAACGTATTCCAGCTGATGCCGCTGCGACAGCTCATCTCACCGAGTAGTTCGTCCTGCACCAGTTGCGGTACCACGTCTTCCGGCTCGCCATTGAAGGTGGCAAGGGCGGTGCTGAACAGGTCGGCAAATTCCGGTTGGCGTTCCAGCGGCATCAGCTTTGCCCAGACCTGTTCCGCCGCGCTGCGTAGCGCCAACAGGCGGTCGATAATCTTACGGGTCAGGCCGCCGTATAGCGCGTTGGGGATGCAGGGCAGCAGCCAGTCGACGGTCTGTAGCATCCGGCTGATTTGCGACTGGCTGACGGGATAGCCATCGCGTGTGAGTTGTTCCGCCAGCGCCAGCTGCGTCGGGCATTCAATGCCTGCCTCGAGGTAAAGATCGCGCAGGTGCAGGACCCCTTCCGCCCGTTCGATAAACATCAATCCGTTATGCAGGTCGCTTTCCGCCAGATGGCCGATCAGGCACTGGACTTCGCCCTGCTGCGGTGACAGCGTTTCCGGCCATGGTCTGAACGGCCAGCAGACGCGGTGGTAAAGCTCATCCTGCGTCTCCTGCCACAGTTCATTGAGGATGGAGAGGCGCGTATTCCCGCCGCTGGCGAGCATATACTTTTCATCACCGGGGCGACGGGTCAATACCGGCGGGTTATCCAGCCCGCGGGCAAGAATTGACGCTTTCAGTACATCATAGCCGGGGTTGCGGGTGACGCGGGGATTGAGGGAGAACGGCTGGATTTGCTCCAGACTGACCTAGACCATCTCCTGTTCTCCGGTATTGCTGGCACCGTGAAGCCAGCGGTTGAGCAGGTGTGAAGCGCACATAATCTTCCTCCGGCATTCAGACATCGCGGGTAAGCCGGATGCGTTGGTGGATCCAGGCATCCACCTCGCTTTCCAGCCAGGCGACGTGGCGGCTATTGAGTCGGATGGACGGCGGAAACTGTTGTAGCTGGATTTGCCGATAAATCCACGATTTACCGAAGCCGATTTTGTCTTCCACCTGGCGTAAGCGTAAAAATCTGTCGCTATTCATAACCATTCCTCCTGTGTCCAGAGTCGTTCACATCAGCACGATGGGCGTGGTTATCAAAGCAGCAGCGTCCCTGCCAGGCAGTAAAAATCCTTATCCGGGTTAGTGAGAGTTGTTAGTTGAAAGGGTTAGTTGATCGCGTTACGGCGGCGCACCGCGCTGAAGGGCGGTTTTCAACGTCTCGGGGCTCAGCGGCAGGTGCATACCTTCCTCGCGCGCCCAGCATTCGAAAATATTCAGCAGTTTGTAGGGATGCTCCAGCATTTCATCGTCCAGTTGCGGGTTGTGCTTGCAGGCCAGCCACAGCAAACGGGAAAGCGCAGAGCTTATCCGCTCCTTTGATTCCGGCTGATGACGGGTCAGGAAGGCTTCGAGATGAGTGCGGCGGATGACGAACAGTGCGTCAGGAGGCAGCGTGTCCTGCAGGTAGCAGACGGACAGATTGAGCCGGGATTTGAGGTCGTTGCGGCCATTGCCATATAGCTGGCCAATCAGCAGATGAAGCTCTTCCTGGAGGTTGTTTTGCGTGGCGAGCAGTTCCAGTAAAAGCTCCCGCAACGATTTGCGGCAACAGAGTTGGTAGTAGCTGTCGTTTTCATCGCAGACCACGATGCCAATCTGGTTGCAGCAATGGGTATCATTGGGGCAAGGGCGATTCAACGTTTTCGCCAGTTGCTGGTGGAGCAGCAGGCGCTCAAGGCCGATTAACGGCAAATTCCACAGATGGCTGGTGGTCAGTTGCAGAGTCGGGTCGCGTCTGCATGGCGGCGAGTTGGCCATCACTTTGCGGTTGCCGGGTTTGTTGCACTGCGAAGGCGGAAAAGGGGGCTTGCTGAATCGGCAGGCAAAGTGGCAAGGAGGATTGAGTGGTCTCAGAAGTACAGGAGAAGTGAAGTAGACCGAGAGAGGCAGATCGCCGTGCAGGGCATGGCGGATCAGATCGGCAGGCAGCAACGTGATGTTGTGCTGCCGGATGACTTCTGCGGACTCGTCCAGCGTCAGCCACTCCTGGCGGATTTTGTGTGGGGGCATGGGGCGTTCCTTTTTGTGTTGTTGGTTGCGTGTAGTGCTTGTTGATGGTGAAAACCGGTGTGAGATGTTTTTGCTAAAACAACTAACCTGATCAGTTTAGTTAACGATCTTTTCAGACATAATCTAGTGATGAATTACGCTGGAAAAACAGGACGTAACATTGAATAGCACTGAAGACGATTTGCTTGAAGTGGCGTGGTATTTGTCGAAGTACGGTAAATCTCAACCACCCGTAGGACTGGGTGTTCAGAAATGGAAAGAGGCTTTTGCCTTGTTTTATCCCCGTTTTGGCGCGGGCAAAACCTCCAGCGAGTTTCACAATAGTCTGAGAAATAGTCGTGATCGCTTTGACTCGTGGCTTACTGATGCGCGTGTTGGCTGGCGTGACGAGCAGGGCGCTCCTGCTGCGCTTTCTCATTCAGCGCAGCGAGTGCATCAGCGATTGAGTCTGCTTTCAGAGAGTGCGATTGAGCAGCGCGTTCTTTCGTTAATATCTTCTGCTGGAGATGAACAGGCACAACGAGACTGTCTTATTATTCAGCAGGATAAAAGTATTGAAGATACTGTACGCGAGCAACTTATTGCGGCGCGGCTGGGGCAGGGTACCTTTCGGAAAAATTGTCTCATGCTGTATCCGGCATGCCCTGTTACGGGAACGACTTTTGCGCCGTTACTCCGTGCCAGCCATATAAAACCGTGGGCTGCCTGCGAGAATGGGAATGAACGTCTTGATCCTTATAATGGAATTATATTGGCTGCTCATATTGATATTCTATTTGATCAGGGATGGATTTCGTTTGAGAACGATGGGCGTTTATTAATTAGCAACGAGCTGGATATTAGTGTTAAAGAGCAGTTTTTGTTGCCGGAGAAAATAAAGGCGTTTCCTGTTGAATCGTATTGTTATCTGGAATGGCATCGCGAGAATTTATTGAGGTAAAGATATAACTCTGTCTACAGTAATAATCGCTGTTTTTTTCAAAAATATTATTCATATGTCAAAATAAAAGAATGCTTGGCAGGGGAGGTCTGTAAGTTTTGATTTTTAGTAATGAATTTTAAAGTTTTACTGCTTTTGTTGGTTGATTTTTAACTATTAGGGAGAGGGGTAGAGAATTGAAGGATAAGGATTCAGCATGTCCCAACTCTACTGGTCATATGATTTAACACCAAAATTAGTTCTGAAGTATTTTCAATACATTTTGACGCCTACAGGCTTGTTTAGACAGGTGTATATACATTATGACCTGTCTTATGAAGAGAATGGTTTCAGTCTCATTCTTGGTGTCTCCAAAGAAAAATATTGCTGATCTCCACTTGAAAGGCTGTATAAGCGAAAATAGCGTAGCTATTCAGAATCTATCTATGACAAAGTGGAGAATAGCTGAAAATTGGCTGGTTTGTGTGGGCGAATTTTGTACAGAAAATACGGTGTTAATGATAATAAAAAGACAAGCTGTTTTGCGCACAAATTCAGGATTTGTTGTTCTGTAGCTGAGTTTGGAATTCAGTACCAAGTTTTGCAGAAATTATCAGCGAAAGTGGTAAATGAAATTTATCCTATATTGGGGGAACGTATTGGACAATCCAATCGATAGTACCTGCGAAGCACATCAGGACGTTTATATTAAATATCACCAATTACGCAATGATCCTATTTTAGTGTTGGCGCCTAAGCAGATTTTGAATCGGGATCAACCGGGAGTAGTAGGGCTAATGAGAGTTGGCCTTGATGCTTTCGGCTGCTTGAACGAGGCTCTTGAGCTCATCCTCGGTAAAGCAGGCCTCCTTGACATAGCGGAGTAAAGTCATGACCTCGGGTTGGTCATGAAGGTAGTCGACAACTTCCGGGTCTGTGGAGGAAGACAAGCGGAACAGCACGTCAGGGTCGGCCGCTAGTATCTTGGCCAGCTCCTTAATTACCTCTGGTCTTGGCGGACGCTCCTTGCCACGCTCAATGCGGCTTAGATAGGCGGGGGAAATGCCTACCTTGATCGCAGTCTCGCGCAACCCAAGGTCTTGGGCGACTCGAAGGTCGCGGATGGTTTCACCAAAGTTTTTCATAGCGTTTAATATACTTCGGTGTTTAGTGTTTTGCAACACGAAACCTCTCTGGCAATCTTTGGCATAATTCGGTATATTCTGGTTTATTTTCACTCAGAGGCAGGAAAGCCACCTCTGTTCTGGTACTGTGCTTTGACGGCCAACAGCCCTTCAGGAGAGGCGGCATGAGCAATGACGAGGTTCTGAAACTAAAGGATGTCGCCACCCTACTTAAGGTCGGTGAGAAGACAGTCTATTCCATGGCCCAGACCGGGGAACTACCTGCTTTTAAGGTCCGAGGCCAGTGGCGATTTTCCCGAAAGGATATCGACGCATGGATAGAACAACAGAAACATACAACAAAAGATTTCGGTGAGGGTAATACAAAATGCCCCTGACCTCGGAGCGCGGAGTTTTTAAATGAGCAAAAAGAACAGCACACAAGCCGAAAACACCATACCGGCTGGGTATACGCTTGACTACGTTTCCGGCAAACAGATCAAGGAAACGAAGAAAGAGCTAGTACGGCAGCGGATCGTTCGCGCCCTAATCCACGAATACGGATTCTCGCCGGAAGATATGGAGCTAGATTTTTCCATTGGCGGCCGCAAGAAGGTGGACGTAGCCATCTTCCATCATGGCAAGGAACACATCATCGAGAATCTGGGGCGCGCTGTGCTCTGCCGTCAGGAACCGAACGTCGGCAAAAATGCCATACGCATCCGCGATTTTGAACAGGCCGCTCAAGATCTTGATGAAATTGAAGCTATTATGCGCGAAGTTGAAGCCGTTAAGTATGGTTTGTGGACTAATGGCTTGGAGTTCTTCTTTGTTGAAAAAGAGCAACAGCGATTCGAAACAAAGTGCAACCCAATTGGCGACTGGCCTATGGCGGAAGAGTCTGTTGGCACCAAAGAGATTATCTCTGATGCTCACACGCGCGTCGCTGACAATGAGATGCTTAAAATCACATTCCGTCGTTGCCATAACTTCATCCATGGCAACGAAGGCATGCCAAAGGACGCCGCCTTCTGGCAGTTCCTCTATCTGATTTTTTGCAAAATGCATGATGAAAACCTTCGGGGAATCCAACGTCAGTCATGGAAGCGGCAGTTCTGGGCTGGCCCTAAAGAGCAGTTTGAAGTTGAGGGCCGAAAGGCCATTCGTGCTCGTATTGAGACGCTCTTTACCGAGGTTAAAAAGCAGTATAAGAACATCTTCCGGGGCAATGAGGAAATCACCCTCTCCAACCGGGCGTTAGCCTTTATTGTTTCTGAGTTAGCCAAATACGATTTTACCCGCACGGACGTTGATGCCAAGGGCGTGGCCTACCAAGAGTTAGTGGGCGTCAATCTGCGCGGCGACCGTGGTCAGTATTTCACCCCCCGGGGCGTAGTCAAGCTAGTCGTGGAAATGCTCGATCCCAAGGAAAGTGAGATGGTGCTAGACCCTGCTTGCGGGACTGGCGGCTTCTTGGTCGCCACTTTGGGACACATGCTGAAGAAATTCCGTGAGGAGCAAAACACCCAGAGCGGAAATGAGGACACCAGCGAATTTCTGAACGTCCACGATCGGCTGAAAGAGTATGCTGCAGCCAATGTGTTCGGAGCCGACTTTGACCCGTTCCTGATTCGCGCTGCTCAGATGAACATGGTGCTGGCGGGTGACGGTCGGGGTCACATTTACAACATCAACTCTCTGGAGTTCCCGCTGGGACATTTGACCGATCTGTCCTCCGCTAAAAGGGAGATTCCATTGGGGTCAGTGGATATCATCGCCACCAATCCTCCATTCGGCTCCGACATCCCGATCACCGACAAGCATATTCTGGAACAATACGAGTTAGCGCATAGCTGGGAATCAGATGGCGAAGGTGGTTTCCGCAATACGGGGTCATTGAAAGGCAGTGTGGCCCCGGAGGTTCTCTTTATTGAGCGATGCATCAAATGGCTCAAGCCAGGTACAGGTCGTATGGGTATCGTTCTGCCCGATGGTGTTCTCGGTAACCCAGCTGCAGAATACATCCGTTGGTGGATCATGCGCGAAACCCAAGTGCTCGCCTCCGTAGACCTGCCGGTGGAAGCTTTCATCGCCGAGGCCAACGTTAACATCCTTACCAGCCTGCTATTCCTGCGTCGCAAGAGCGACGAAGAAAAGCGCGCCGAGGCTTTGGGCGGCATCGATGAGTATCCTGTGTTCATGGCTGTGGCTGACAAGGTTGGCTTCGACCGCCGTGGAAACAAGCTTTACAAGCGTTCCCCGGATGGAGAAGAAATCGTCGAGCCCAAGCAGCATATCGAGCGTATCCGCATCGGCGGGCGTTTCGTGGAACGGACCTTGACCCGCAATGAAAAGATCGAAGACAACGATCTGCCGGTCATTGCTGAGAAGTACCGCGCATTTCTCATGGAGCATGATTGATGAACGATCAAGATGACATTCTTGAAACCGCGCAGGATGCTGCCGAAGATATTGGCTCGAATAACTTTTTCATCGATATCCTGACCGGCAACAAAGAGAGTGCCTCCGTCAAGAAGCTATTGGTACAGAAAGTTTTACGCCAGTTTATTGAAAGCTACGGATTCGACCGGGATGATCTGGAGGTGAACTATAACCCCCAGATCCCCGGCCAAGGGCGCAAGCGTATCGACATCGCTGTTTTCCGTCCCGATGCTGAGCACAACAACGATAATTTGCAACGGATTATCGTCTGCAAAAATCAGAAGAAACGTGACAGGCTCCGTTCCATTACCGAGGCCGAGGCAGACCTTCGCGAGCTCAAGGAGCTGCTAGAACTGCTCCCTACCGCGACGCTAGGTATGTGGACCAACGGTCAGGAGGAGTTCTTTTTCCAAGTCGAACGCACCCGATTCGAGGTCCGCTCCAAGCCGCTAGGTGTCTGGCCGGTGCCGGGAGAACGCACTGCCGATCTTGACCGTACCGGAGGTGTCATTCAGGTCAGTGCCGAAGCGGAAGACCTGGAAGATGCTCTGCTGCGTTGCCGCCAGTATCTGAACCGTAACCTGGGGCTCGATCACAAAGATGCCTTTAAGCAGTTGGCCGTGCTGATGCTGGCCAAGATCTTCGATGAAACTCTGCCCACTGGAGAGCACAAATTCTGGATCAAGGGTGACGAGCCTTTTACCGAGGCGGGTCAGCAGGCCATTGCCCAGCGGATCAACGAATCCATTGCCGCCGCTAAGGCTTGGCAGCCGAACCTGCTGACTCGTGGATGGGATTTAACGCTGGCCCCCAATGAGACCGCTCGTGTAGTCATGGAACTAGCTCGTTACTCACTGAGTGAAACCCAGCCTAGATACCGAACAGAGGCCTTCCGTTCGGTTGCCCGAAGCGTGATGGATGGTCGCGAGGGCCGTTATCCTACGCCGCTCAACGTGGCCGAAATGGTTGTGGAAATGCTCAGTCCACAACCTGACGAACGAATTATGGATTGCTGTAGCGGCACGGGCACTTTTTTGGCCATGACTGCTTCGCATATCTTCAAGAAGAAACTGGCTGCGCAAGGTACTACGCCAGAGGAAGCCAATAACCAACAAATCCGCCAAGCGCAAAATGAAACCGCCGCTTGGGCGGCCAATAATGCCTTGGGATGTGACATCGATCCCTTCTTAGCCGTGGCCAGCCGCATGAATTTGTTGTTCACCACCGGCAACCCTGGCCGAGTGTTCCGTATCGATGCCCGCACGTTCCCGGATGGTGATCTGGATGGTATTGAAACCGCCCGCCCAGCGATGCCACTAGGTAGTATGGATATGGTTCTGCTCAATCCCTGGTTCTCAACCCAAGATACGGTGAGCGATACATCCATCTTAGAGCGCTATGACCTAGGCAACAACTGGGAACGCGACGAAGAAAGTGGATTTCGCAATACTGGAAATCTAAACACTGGTGGTGTGCCACCCGAAGTGCTGTTTATTGAACGCGCTCTGCAGTGGGTTAAACCTGGCACCGGTCGAATAGGTATTCTGCTGCCCGATGGCTTACTGGGCAATTCCAGCGATGAATATGTGCGCTGGTGGATTCTTCGCCACTGTGAGGTTTTGGCTTCGGTCGACCTGCCAGTGGAACCCTTCAAGGTTACCGTCAGGGAGTATGGCTTATCACCAGCCCTACCGAGTTTATTAATCCTTCGCCGACGTAGTCAGGATGAACTGATCGCTACCGAAAACCTTGATTACAAAGTTTTCATGGCCGTGGTGGATCGGGCTGGTGTCGACGCTCGAGGTAATCTCCTATTTCAGCGAGCCCCTGACGGTGAAGAGTTGGTTTTTGATGAAGAAGTGATCGAGCGGGTTCGTGAGGGTGGCAAAGTGGAAATCCGACGGACCACACGCCGAAACCGCCGCATTCATGACGAGCTGCCGATGGTGGCAGCTAAATATAGGGAATTCCGTGCAACTGGTGAGGTGACGTTATGAGCAGAAAATATCAAGTAAAAGCGGTACCCGTTAGTTGGATCCTGCACGAAGGAAGAAGGCTAGATTGCGGACCTTATATGTCAGGAGCTGTTGAAGCAAGAGAGTTGCTTCAGAGCTTACCCATGAGAAAAGACCCACTTCAGTCTTTAACAAAAGATGGAATATCAGGAATCATCAATCCAGGCCGCATCACAAGAAATTGGGTTGATGATCCAGAACACGGTTATAGGTTTCTATCTAGCACAGAGATTTTGCAATCAGACCTTTCGAATATTAGCTTGATTGCCAAATCAGCCGCGCGACAAAACGCCAACCTACTTATTGATAAAGACTGGATACTAATTACTCGTTCGGGGACTGTCGGTCGCATGGCATACTCCAGATCTGATATGAGTGGTTTGGCCTGTACTGAGGATGTATTAAGGGTCATCCCCAATCCTGAGGTTGTAAAACCAGGCTATATTTACGCATACTTAACAACTCGATTTGGGGTTCCTTTAGTAGTATCTGGCACCTATGGTTCAATCATCACGCATTTGGAACCGCATCATATTGCAGATTTACCAGTCCCTAGGTTGGGTGAGATTGAAGATAAGGCGCACAATCTAGTTCAACGCGCAGCTGACCTCAGGGTTGTAGCAGCCGCACAAATAAATGAATCAACATCTCGGTATTTAGCAGCGGCGGGGTTGGATAATATTTCTCCCTATGAATGGATTAAAAATTCTGGCCGGACTGGATTTACAGCTAAAATATCAAGGTCGATACTTAGAGCTGTTAATTATATTCCTTTGAATCAACAGCTTGTTGAGCATGTGAAGATAAAAAGTCCAAAATGGATGCCGTTGGGAAAAGTAACAGAGCAAGGTACTCTAAAGCGTGGATTACGCTTCAAACGTGTAGATGCAGACCAAGAATTTGGTTTGCGTCTTGTTGGCCAAAGAGAGGGGTTTCATTTTTCTCCTGAGGGTAGGTGGATTGCAAAGTCTTATCTGCGGAATGATCCACTAATTAATTTATCTGAAGGAGCCATTGTTGTTGCATCTCAGGGAGGTATAAACGAATCAGATTCGTTTGCTCGTGCGCAGTTTGTTTATGGAAAAAAACTTGAATACGTATACTCTGAGCATTTTTTGAGGATTATCTCTAATGAACATATCATACCGAGAGGGGCACTATTTGCTTACATCCGATCGAATCTGGCCTTTAGGCTTTTAAGATCTTGTGCAGTTGGAAGTATGCAACAGGATTTCCATCCAGATCTGCTTGCAGAATTACCGGTTCCACTAATTGCTGAAGATGAAGCAAAAGCTATTGATATTTTGGTCCGAGATTCTTTTCAAAAATATGATGAAGCGATTGACTGTGAAGATCAAGCTCGCGCTATCGTAGAAGAGGCTATTGAGAAGGGAGGCCACTAATGGCGAAGGTCATACCCATCGGGCAACCCGCAAACGAATCTGAACGCCAAGCCATCGGTTTCCTTCGGGAACATCTGCCCGATGGCTGGTTGATCTTCCACAACTTCGAGATGCGTCAGGGGGAAGAGGTGTTCGAAATCGACATTGCCATCCTCGCGTCTCACGCGATGTACTTGGTGGATGTCAAAGGAACGCGTGGCAACATCGATGTGTATGGCTCAAAGTGGTATCCAGAGGGGAGGCAAAAATTTCACTCACCTCTGGCAAAGCTGCGCAATCACGCTAAGGTGATGAGCACTTTATTAGCTGAAAGCAACAAAGGAATAAGCGAGTTACGTAAAGTGCATGTACATGCGGTTGTATTGCTTACAGCAGATGATGCCCAGCTGTATGATCCTACTGGTATCGACAGCCCGGATGTGACTGACTACAAGCGCTGCTTAAAATTCTTTACTGACAAGAGCAAAATCCCGAGCCATCGCCTTTCTGATATTCGTGCTTATCATTCACATATCGACAAAGCCGTTCAAGGCAGAGCCAAACCAAAATCAGCCCCCCCAGTGTTTGGAAGCTGGCAGGTTATAGAAAAGCTGGGTGGCACAGACCGTTACACCGAGTATCGGGCAAAGCACAACTTATTAGGTGTAAAGGCGGGCCAGGTCCGCCTAAGAGTTTATCGCGCAGACCCCTATTTAGAGGAAGCTGCCCGTAAAGAAGAACTGAAAAAAATCAGTAATGCTTTTGTGGCTGTCCAGCACATGAGTGCCCATTCGAATGTATTGGCTGTTCGTGACCTGATTCAATCTGACGACGGTAATGAAATTACTTTGGTGGCTGATGATATTTCAGGTCAAGCGCTGCGTCAGCACTTAAAAAAGCCAGCTTTTGCGCTCACAACAGATCAAAAATACCAAGTGATCAAAGGTGTGCTTTCTGCATTGGATCACGCACATCAACATCAGGTCATTCATCGAAACCTCACACCAGACGCGATTCTCATCACGAAAGGGGGGATAGCTCGGATCACCGATTTCGACTTTGCTCGGGTAGGTAAAAACCGATCAACTTCAGAAACTATTGCTAACCAAATTACTGAAGATCTTGATTCGACTTATCGCGCTCCCGAATTAGTGATATCTGAGCAAAAGTCTGAGCCGAAAGAGGCGTCTATCGCTTCTGATTTATTTTCAGCGGGCTTGGTATTTTACGAATTGCTGACTGGTGAGTTGCCCTACGAGAATGTCGATCAAATGATCGAAGCCGATGGCAAATTTCCCATCAAACCCTCGGAGCACAAACCTGATTTATCCAAGGGAATTGACGCGTGGTTGCAAACCTTTTGTGAGTTCGATCCTGAAGATCGTTTTGCCAGTGCTGCTATAGCTAAAAAGCAATTTGAAGATCTGATATTACCCGAAGGCAAAAGTGAAAAAAAACCTTCTGCACCAGCTTTTAACATTCCTGATGACCTAACCAACCTGCCTGCCGATTTTGTATTAGCTGAGCGTTTCAGTGTGCAAAAGAAACTCGGCAGCGGTGGCTTTGGGGTGGTCTATAAAGTATTTGATGCTTTAGGCGATATAGTTCGCGTTATCAAACTTGTGACCAAAGACCGACGTAGCGTTTATGAGCGTCTGCGCCGCGAATATAAGACACTCACCAGCCTGCCAGATCATCCACATGTCGTTAAGGTTATCTGGGCCGATCGAATGGCTGATGCAAATCAAACTCCTTATATCGTCTTTGAGTATGTGGAAGGCCTGGACGTGTCCGATCTGATCGATACTGAAGCCTTGGCGTTGGATGATGCTGTTCGCATTGTTCGCGAAGCAGCCGAGGGCTTAGCGCATCTCCATAAACATGGTATTTATCATCAGGACGTTAAACCCTCTAATTTGCTATGGACTGATAAAGGTGTTCGTATCATTGATTTCAATGTCGCGGTATCTGAAAGTGACGAGGCTCAGGGAGGTGGTGGCACTCGTCGCTACCTGCCGCCGGATTACGATTACAATTCCGAGCCGGATGCTTCTGATCGGGTAGACCGCGACATCTATGCTTTGGGTATCACCTTCTACGAGTGTCTGACCAGCAAGTATCCGTTCGACGATCCCACGCCGCCGATCAAGACTCAACCCAAGGACCCCAAGCAGTTCAAAGGCTGTGCCGACCTCAGCTCGTCACTGGTCAACATTCTGGTGAAGATGATCGCGCCGGAGCGTAAGGAGCGCTTCACGTCAGTCGATGAGTTCTTGACTGCCATGGCTGAGGTCAAGCGTCTGCGCTCGGTGCTGACCACCGGCGAGATTGGAGCCGGCCCCAAGGTGGTATCCAGGCTGGGCTTCGAACCGACCAAGCCCAATAGCAACCCCTTTGTCACCCATCTGCTGACCCTCTACAGCCAGAGCCAAGTATCCAACGCGGGAACCCGTGGCCTCGACGAAGTTGGTAAGGCCACCTATGTGCCGACATATCTGGACGAAAAGCTTAAGCCCGCCTTGCTCAAAGGCGAGTTTAAGCTCGTGATCATTAGCGGTAACGCAGGTGATGGCAAGACCGCCTTTATTCAGCAGGTTGAGTCCTTTGCCGAGAGCAAGGGCGCGCAGATGCAACGTGGCGCGAATGGAGCAGTGTTCCAGATCAAGGGGCATACCTACCTGAGTAACTATGACGGCAGCCAGGATGAAGGCGATGAGCGAAACGATGCGGTGTTGCGGAAATTCTTTGCTCCTTTCGCGGGTAAGGATGCTTCTAGCTGGCCCGAAAATCAGACTCGCCTAATAGCCATTAACGAGGGACGGCTAGTCGATTTTTTCCTGGAGCATGAAGAGGAGTACCCGCTGCTCGCCAGGCAGATCCAACAGGGTTTGGCCGGGGCCGTTCCGGAAGGCGGTATAGCGATCATCAATCTCAATTTGCGCTCGGTAGTTGCTGACCCCGAAGAAAGTCAGCCTTCGATTTTTGAGAGGCTGATTGCCCGCATGACACAACAGGAATACTGGCAAGCCTGCGAGAAGTGTGACATCAAGGGCAAGTGTTTCGCCTACCATAATGCCCGGACTTTCCAGGATCCGGTTGCCGGTCCCAAGGTGATCGAGCGTCTGAAGATGCTCTACACCATTACCCACCTTCGCGGGAAATTGCATATCACTATGCGCGACCTACGGTCGGCGTTGGCCTTCATGTTAGTGGGCACTCAAGATTGTGATGGTATTCACCAGCTTTATCAGACCGGTGGTGAAGAGGTTCAAAACCGCATCTTGGACGGATTCTATTTCAACTCGTGGCTTGGTGGGGAAAAAGGCTCCAATGACCGACTTATTGCTTTGCTGCGCGAGATCGACATTGCTGAAGTCAGCAACCCTGATCTGGACCGCGAGTTAGGCTTTATCCATCCCAGGGCTAAGGCTATGAGTCGTTTCTCGTTTGCAGAACGAGCCGAATATGACAATGAATTGGTTGAAGCGCTGTTTGACAGTCTGCCTCGCGATTACTCATCGAAAAATCGTGCCCGATTGATTTCCAGACATCGGAATTACATTTCACATATGCGACGTCGCCATTTCTTCGAACGAAGGGACATGGGGTGGAAGGAGATGCTGCCATATGAAAGCATCGATCCCTTCTTGGTCTCCACGCAGCGGACAGGTACAAAAAGCAATGATGAGGTGACCGCAATTCTCCGCGCCATCAACCGAGGCGAAGGTTTAAGCGACCCTGCGAGGTTAGGTAACCAGTTGGCACTGCGTGTTCGCCAAGTGGATAAAGGTACCATTCGCAGTTACCGGCTTTTCGACGGTGACTATTTTTCGCTTCGTACCGAACAGGAGACCGCGTCTCATCCTTTCCTCGAGTGCCTGTCTCAGGCGTTGGTCCTGCTTTATGACTCCGGCGAAGGGCACAAGGCCAGCCTACGAATCAATCTCGATATATATGAAATGCTGATGCGCCTTAACGACGGCTACCGACCAAGCGTAGAAGAGCAAGAAGGCTTTTTGTTGAGCTTGTCCGTCTTTAAGAACTTGTTGGCCTCTGTACCTTACAACGAAGTATTGTTAACCAAGGCTGGCCACAAATTTTACGAAATCCGTCGAGAACAAGATGGACGGCTAGTAATGGAAGCATCTGAAAAGGGGGCCGAATACAATGTCAATTAAAGGCCGTGACAAAGAGTTTCGAATCCCGAAAGTTTCTTATCTCGATTTTAAACATATTGAGATGGATCGCGTACTCACCATGTTGTTTCCACGATTGAAATACGATGGTTATGGTAGTCGCAGACCTCCTCGCGGTGGTGATCTTTCAGTTGAGGAGTTTCTCGACGATTTCCTTGAACATCCCGAGTGGTTTGCTGGTTTCGATCAAAACCCTGAAATTGTTCGAGCCTGGATTGAAACAGATCTTATGGATCTAGTGAATAGAGGTAAAAGCAACCAAGCTCTGGCTGCCCCACGTCCTTTGCATGGCAATACCTATAAGTTTCGTAACGCGAAGCATACCCGAGATTACGGCGCTGCAGAGCAAATCTACTGGATGCTTTTCTATGCCCGCAAAGGTAAGGGCCAAGCGGCGCGAGATGCCTTGAAGCGTTTCTTCTTCCCGGGGATCGACCTGGTGACGGACCGTTACGATCCCAACGCTTCCGTGGATGTGGAAACGCAGGCCATCTTGCGCTTAGACCAACAGGTTACGCAGGATATGAAGGATTCCAAAGAGCCCGCACGTTTCCAACCTCTGTGTATCGGGCAGGCCGATATTTTGGCAGACGATATTCTGCGTTTACTCGCCTATGAGCCTTATATCCCGCGCTCGGTGTTGGTTGATTATCTCAAAACTCTGATGGCTTTCCATCTGGCACTATATCACCTCAAACTACTGCAAATGCTGCCCAAACTGGTGAAACAGCGCTCAGGTAACGATCTCTGCACCGCCAGGGAATGCCCGATCAACCCGGGTCTCGACAATGCTCTGGAAGGTTGCCCTTACCGCTTGGCGTTGATAGTAGATATGGGGGACGTAAACAATCCGCACATGGTCGAGTTAGCTCGGAAATCTACTGACCGGCTCTATCGTCAGATACCTGCTTTTGTGCAGGCCAATTTTGTCGTCAAGAAACTCGATGAAATGGCGGAATACCTGAGCAAAAAAACTGGTAAATTGGCTCCCCCCGGAGGCGGTGTGTTCACCGTTAGTGATCTGATATCCCTGCTGAAGCCCGAACACGACACCGAGCGTCAAGCCTACTTCAAATTCCGCTTGGCGAGCCTAATTGAAGAATCGGCCTCCAGGAATGAGGATTTAGACCCAGAGATCAGGGACGTCACCGCCATGGGCTTGGGTGAATTCGATTCCTTCATTGAGATCCTGATGGCCTATCGAGGTAAGTATCACCGCCAATACATCACTGAGTGCTTGGATTCTCTTCTGCTGAAGAATAAAGAAAGCGGGCTTCTGGCTCAAGCACGGACTAAGGGAAGTCCGCGTCGGTTCGTGTTGGGAAGCAAGCTGCTCGAAGTGCTCCTCCAGGTAGCCGTACTCACCCAAGACGGCGGGCGTTTCGTGACCCACGAGGTTCGCATCGAAGAATTGTTAGCCTTTTTAAGGAACCGCTACGGTCTTTACATCGACCAGTTACCAGAAGGAACCATAGCTAACAGCAGCATACTAGACAAACGTGCCCTGCGTCTTAATCTCGAAGCCTTCAAGCGCCGCCTTCGTGAAATTGGGTTCTACCAGGATTTGTCGGATGCTTATGTAACCCAAAAAGTATCGCCCCGATATGCAATTGAAAGATTTGATAGAACTGATAAGAATGGGAGACACACATGAGTAGCGCGTTCATAAAGCTTCCACAGGATAAATTGAATGCGGCGTTGGCTGGAGTGCTGTGTCCTCGTATCGAAGCGATCCTGAGTGATCGTGGCCCAGGCCACTGTGTGCGAGTCACTGACCTTGATGACGAAGTTATGGAGTCAGTATGCTGGGAACTTAGGCGAATCTGGCCTGACGGGAACATATTTATACTCGGCAGTCATGACCAAGAAGGCATGCCTTTCCGAGTAACTTCCACCAAGTTGGTGGAACTGCGTAATCCTGACGCGAACGGCGAGCTGCGCCAGCCTTTGCTAGTGTTCATACCGACCTCGCTCCGTACTAGTGCCGAGGATTCTTTTGGCGTGGCGACCTTCGAGGAACTTACCTTCACCGATATCTACGAGGATCTGATCGAATCGCTGTTTGACCGGCTCCCGGCAACGCTGGCTAGCTATGTTCGCGATCTTTTGGGTATTCTCACCGAGGAGGAATGGCTATTTGCCGACGGTGTTTCTCGCGTGCGGTATCTACTTACCGCGCTCGAAAACGGGATTGATGGCGAAACGCTTGGGGCCAGTCTGTATGAATTGGCGTTGATTCCGGACTTCAAGCTCTTTGCCGATCCGGGCATAGTCATTGGAAAAATTCGCCGTAATCTTGTCAGCGTCCGCAGTTTGATAACCTCGCACAAGTCGGTTCGTGGTCGTATTGCTGATCTTGGGCTCAGTGATAAGGCATTGGAGTCGCGTCTATTCACCTATTTTGAAAAACACGATATCCATGAGTCAGAATTCTGGACGCCACCCATTGCGACAGACAAGAGTTGGTGGAGCATTTCTTTCGATAAATGGACGTTCAAAGAAGAGCTATCACTGGACAAGGTTCTTCTGACTGTGTTGGAAACCGACTTGCCGGTCGTTGCGGACGATGAAACCGACGAGCAACTCACTGGCCTCATCGGGCAACAGGTTCTGGTACCGAACGATCGTCGTAAAATGAACGTGGTGTTTGAGGTTAATCCTCACCCCGGCAAGGTCAGTGGGCTTGACCATTTTATGGTGCAAATCATTTCGCAGAATGACGGCCCGGTAGGGAAATCTAAAAAGGTAAAGGCCTGGACCCCGAACCGCCTGCAATGTACTACAAGCCTTGCTACACTCAATAAAATCGAATTCGATGAAGGATGGCATTTCATCCGTGTAACGCCCTGGACTGCCGATGGCGACCCGATTCCGCTGGAAGCGGATTCCACCTCCGAGGGCGCTAAGCGCTCTTACGAGAGCGAGCCTTTCTACGTCCTGCCCGGTGGCAACATTGAAGAAGAGCCCCCTCAACGTGCCGTTCCTATTGAGCAGAGCCTGGAGCATGCACGTTTCCGACTGCAATTGACAGCCTTGGGTGATGAACGTGATCCCGATGATATCGCCATCAGTGGTGTCGCCTGGTCCGAGGGCGGTCGTACCAAAAAGACCTCCCGCCTTGAAACCTTGCACGCAAAATTCGGTCGTGAGGGGGCTGTTCAGATTCCGCTATCACGTACGCTCAAAATTATCGAGCAACGCATCTTAGCAAAGCCTAAACACCCGTCAGGCTGGCGAATGCAGATCAACCTGGATACCGCTGAGCCCCCCTCCGAGGCTGGACTCATGCTGCCCTCTTCTGCAGCGATGGCATCTTTCCTGGCTGCCCGTGAAGAATTTTTTGCAGCGGTGCGTAAAGACACTGCTGAACTAATCATGCAGGGGCTGTTGTTTCAGGACTCTGAAGAGGAATGCCTCGCGTATGCTGAAAGCTATCTTGACTTGATCAGGAGTCTTATCCGCCAGGCTGAGATGACTTCTGGTGTCGAGCGCCAGCAACACCTGCAATCGCTAAGAAACGTACTGGCCGTTGATTCAATCCATGTCATCCTGACCGACTTCCGTGGTCGGCATCGCGAGGCTGTTTTAGTCTCCCCAACCCATCCGCTCCGAGCCTTGTGGCTGAACAGTTGGGTCACTCTAGGTAAGGATTGGATCGGGAAGATCAAGTCAGGTGGGAAAGAATACATTCCTCACGTCCGTTCCGCCCTATTAGATGGCCTTGTGCCCTCTGCCTATCCTGTTGGCATTCCCGTAGAAGATGGTCGTATCTTCACGCCGGTGGACAATCTAAATGCGTTTTGGGCGCTATACGCTCCAACAACCGAGGATAATTCTCGTGGCCTGATGGCGGAGATCTGTTCGGCACTTGGCTTGGTCGAGCCTTCTACGGCGGGAACTGATATTTCCGGAAAGGTCATTGCGGATAAGATTGAGCGCTATCTCTCTCAGCATCCTTATGTGAGAGAGCTATCGCTGAATATCTTTAACCCCGGATCTGGTTCGTTAATAGCTGAGGCTCTGATAGCGCTTCAACAGAAACGTGAGTATGTCGATTTGCGCTACGACATACGGCTCTTTACCTCCGAGCCTGACTCGCCGGTTTTGGGTGAGGCGCTTGAATCCATAGCTCGTCCCGGAGCGACGGTGAATGAGGCTGCAGACGCGTTTGCGGCATCAACTGGCAATCATCTGTTTTCCAAGCTGAACTTGGCCAAGCACGCGCTGAAGGAATTCCATGCAAATTCCAAGGATTTTCCAGCGCACATCAGCGTTCTTTTGGATGTGTTCCCCGCCGAGGAGCTTTCCATTTCCGAGAGGCCGATGGGGGTGACTCCGTTGTATGGGTTGATACAGGGTTTTGACACCGAATTTGTTGACGACGATTCGGGTACCTTCTGGAATAAGCGGCCGATTATTGGGCGCTCCTTCGGTGCGAACAACCACGCTGCGTGTTTCGACTTGCTGTCGTCGCTGAGCCGTCACCTCTGTTTTGCAACCTCAGCGGTTGCTACTTCTGGCGCTAGTTTCAAGGCCGTACCCGTTGTAACCCTTGGCCTCGATGTGGCCCAACGAGAGCTGATCTACGAGGTTCACCAGATCAGCGATTGGGTGTTCACTATCGACCGAAATATGGGGATTGAGTTTTTCGACCATGGAGGTCGGAAGAACAGACCGGATTATCTGATTGACTATGTGCCAGGAGCCAGCTCCCAGGCGACACATAATCTGATAATCTCCTCGCGCTCGAACGATGAGTTGGAGGCCATGCTGAAGCCGGTGCTGCTTGAGCACGGTTTGTCCGCCGACGGAGAGCAGTCGGTTCAGATACTCGCGAACCTACGCTCGCTTTCTGGTCAGCTTGCCCTGAAACTGATTTCCGCACGTACGCAACAGGCGGAGGCTCTTGGCCTGGCTCTGGCGAGGCTCTATCTCGAATATCAAGGCGCGTTAAGCAATCAGATCATTGTGCCATTAGACGCACACACGGACCTCTATCGCTCAAGCGGTGAGTCAGACGATGTTAACGATGCTATCAGCCTACAACGTACCGACTTGGGTTTGTTTGATTTAGATTTAACCACTAGGACGATCACCTGTAATCTGGTTGAGGTGAAGTGTTATTCGCAGGTTGGTGCCTTTGCGGCTTTCAACCAACTGAAGGAACGGATCTCCGCCCAGATAAATCAGAGTGAGCGCATCCTCCAGCGTCACTTTGATCCGGCCCTGAAAAAACCGGATCGGCCGGATAGGTTGCTCAAGAGCCGGGAGTTGGCTCAGATTCTTAGGTTCTATCTGGAACGCTCACTGCGTTATGGGATCTTTGAAGAGACTGCCGCGCACGAAGCGAGAGGACTACTTGAATCCATTGAGCAGGGCTACTCGCTTCAATTCAGGCGGTGCGCTTTGGTTTTCGACTTTGACAAGTCTGGAACAGAATCTCCGGACAACGAGGTTGGCATCGAATTCCATCGTATCGGCAAGGATCTCATTCATGCCTTGCTGGAGAACTGCCGCAAGCCTGTGTCTGTCGAGAGTGAGGAAGTACCGACCGCTCCTACTCTGAGCGAACAGTTCATTTCGAACGTACCGAAACTCGAGACTGCCGCTTTCATTGCCCCTAATAGGGTCCGCTCGACATCCTGGACGGTGGACGAGCTTTGGGACGATGAGCTGGAGACACCAGTCACCCTGCCAACATCTTCTGTCTCAGAGGAAACCATCGCACCTGTTCAAAAGGAAGCACAGGCGAAACCCGTCGAGCAAGCACCTGAACCTACCACCATTGTGCCCAAACAAGAAAAAGATGACGAACAACCCGCCACCGTTGATGTGGAACCGGAAGAAGCAGTTCAACCCGAGCTTGAAGTGCAGGAGCATCTGACATCCGAGCCTCAAGCCGAAATCAGCTACGACATCATGCTGGGCGTTAATGGTAGTTCACCGCAGTACGGATTGCTCGGAGAGGTTTCCGGACGGAAAATCGCGCTGGACCTCAATCATACCCACACGATCAGTCTCTTCGGGGTTCAAGGCGGTGGAAAGAGTTACACCCTTGGAACAGCAATTGAGATGGCCTCAATGCCGATTCAGCACATTAATGTGCTGCCAAGCCCGCTCGCCACAGTCATTTTCCATTATAGCCCGACGCAGGATTATGCGCCGGAGTTTACCTCGATGATTAATGCCAACTCGGTAGAGGATGAGATTCGTATCCTTCGTGAGCGTTACAAGGCCAACCCGGAAGCATTGAAGGATGTCTTGATTCTTACCCCTGCCAACAAGGTAGATGATCGTAGGGCCGAGTACCCGGATATTGAGGTTAAGCCGATTGCTTTTTCTGCCGCTGAACTTAAGGCAGCACACTGGAAATTCCTAATGGGAGCGATTGGTAGCCAGAGCATGTATATGCGCCAAATCAATCTCATCATGAGGGGACTGCGGGATAACCTGACCTTGGATTCTCTGCGAGCAGGCATCGATAACTCTGGTTTGTCCGATCATCTAAAGGAGCTGGCCCAGACGCGCTTACTGTTTGCAAGCGAATATATCGATGATAACCAGCGTCTCCAGGATCTGATTCGCCCCGGCCGGTTGATTATCGTGGATCTGCGAGATGAATACATCGAGAAGGACGAAGCTCTCGGTTTGTTCGTGGTGATGCTACAGGTTTTCTCAGAAGCAACCTACCAGGGAAGCGCCTTCAATAAGTTGGTGGTTTTCGATGAAGCTCACAAATATATCGAGAACGATGATCTGGTTTCCGGCTTGGTCGAGGTTGTCCGTGAGATGCGCCACAAGGGAACCAGCATTATGGTCGCCTCTCAGGACCCGCCATCAGTCCCGATCTCTCTTATCGAGTTGTCTTCACAGATCATCATGCACAAGTTCAACTCGCCCGCATGGTTGAAACACATCCAGAAGGCGAATGCCGCTCTTGGTGAGTTGACCTCCGATAAGATGAGTCGTCTCGGTACCGGCGAAGCCTATGTATGGTCGAGCAAGGCCTCGGACGACTCATTCACCCGGGGCGCGGTGAAGATCAAGTGCCGTCCTCGCATTACCCAGCATGGTGGCAGTACCAAAACGGCGGTGGGTCGGTAGGCGATCTTTAAAGGGATCTGCTTGGAAAACGGAGAATATCCTACACTAAGCCTGTTTTTTAAGCGGATACGATAGGCCACTTTGAGCGAAGCGGACATTACAGCCAAGCTGAACTAAGCATGGAAAACTAAACATACTGCACAAAAAAAGGATCAGTGGCTTTTTTAATTATCAGTCTCACCTCCGGTGGAGGTGACGATTGTTCATGTGGGTTTTACCTATAGAATGCCCATGCTAAATACTGCCTCGGTTTGTTACCAGCAAATTAGGGAGTAAATAGCATGGGCAGATATAAATCCGCTTCCCACTTATTCTATCGCTGTCAGTATTTTGTATGGACGACGGTCTGGAAAGACAATAAAAGCGAAGGGCAATCTTTCTATTTTCTTGACCCGGATGGCCACAAGCTGGAGCTATATGTGGGAGATTTATCATCTCGACTGGCACAATGTCGGGAGAAGCCTTACTCTGGAATGCGTTTCGGTCCTGGAAAATAATCATGCAACTTTGTGATCTTCCACGCAGTATTCAATTTTATGTCCCATTCTGGGGGCAAATCCCCAAAGTAGAATCTAACAACTCATTAATTTTCAATAAATTAAACGAAAAGGCGAGTCCGGCCTTCGCACTCATCCTCTAAACACCTCCCTACGATGCCACTCCACAAACCCCTCTCTTGGATAATTCCCTTTCACCATTGGCAACGCAATCTGCTTCCCGGCAAAATCCCAGAAAAGCCGTCCAACAATCCCGCCCCCATTCACCGCCTCAGATACCAGCACCCTCATACTCTCATCCAGCCCAATCGAACCCTTATCAAACGCTTTATGATGAATTGCGCACAGCGCTAGTCCGTTCGGGATCTCGCACGGCCCGCCAAACTGCTAATATGGAGTTGAATATGGCTGCGACGAATTTTAAGCCAGAGTTTACCGTTTGCAAAACAGAATCAGACGCTTTCACCGGCATGATTGAAAACCGCGAGCTGGTACGCAAAAACAGCGCTCGCCGTCTTCACGGCAACCAGCCAAACGCGGCACCCATTCATCCCCGCGCAAAAACGCTGCTGGACAGTGCCGCCTGTTGCGAACTGTATGCACGCATAGACATGAAATACCTTCTCCTCGGCGGCGACTGGTTAACCCGTGCAGGCTTTATCAACGGCATGCCCGTGAAAATCCGCGCCATGAAAGATTGCATTGTGATTACCCCGCAGCATACAAGAGAATTATGGGGATGCCTGGAAGGTATGAGCGTGGTGAATATAAATAAGCATAAAGTCGCGCAGTGGTTGAAGACCTTCCCGGGTGCATTGAATGATACAGGTGATGTTCCGGTGATTAAGCGTGGGAGTGGGCAGGCTGTTTAAACTTCAAGCCAGTATGCGCGGGCATGTGAGCACATGCCCGCACTACGCTAAAAGTCACTCAATCATGATGTATTTGTTCTTTCGCAGCCTTAACCAGCACAGCATGGAGTTCGCCAACGGTTAAATCGCGTATCACAGGTTCCGGAACGCCTCGTAGCCTGCGAATCAAGCGGCAGATACCAAAGTAATCTATGCCCTCGGTGCTAAAAAGAAACTCGTTTTCAGCGAGGGAAAAAGTTTTCTCATAGCCATCTTCTTCAGTGACGAGCGTAACGCCAAACGCTTCCTCGCAGTCTTCTATCAGGGCATCGCCATCCATGCCGCAGATATCAAGGTCGGCTTCGATTAGGGTGTTCTCATCAATGTGCTTGCGATTATGTCCAGAGGACTGACGCACAACCTCAATGACCTGCGAAAGAGTGGGTTGCATTATATTGAATTCCTTTGGTACAGAAATGACGTAGACATTCATCAGTAGATCGAGTTAACGCCTGGGACTTATTATTGAAGGTAAAAAGAAAATCAAAAAAATCCACGCAAACATACCAATGATTTTTAACGGCCAGGGTTCGAATACATCAAAGCACACAATTGCGCCTATAACTAATAGTGGTCCGCCCAATAATTCCAGTATTCCTTCCAAGATAGATAACTTATGAGGCAATACACGATTCAGTAAAACGGCCATGAAATGTGCGCATCCTAAAGTGATGGTTACAGCTATTGTGCATTCTTTCCAGTTATCAGTAACGCCCACGCATATGAGGCATAACACAATCACAAATACACAAAGTAACGTATTCAGCATGGAAATAATAAACTTACTCATAGCAGTTGCCGTGGCGTTTAAAATATTAAGAGTCTATGAATATAGCGTTCTTAACAGAATGACAAACGACATTGACTAATAATGCATTTAAGAATTTTTGCGCCTCGCTTATTTACGCAATAATCAAGTTAGCGGTTTCATGCCTATCCCACGCATTCCACCGCTAAACCTAACTTAACTAAACACTGGCACCCCCAACCCCACCTTCACCTCCCTCAACGTCTCCTGCGTCACCCCTTGCGCCCGTTCGGTCCCGCGCTTCAGCATCGCCATCAGCTCGCCCTTGTCCTGCATATACATCGCCCTGCGCTCCCGCATCGGCGCAATCAGCTCCTGCAGGCACGTTTCCAGCTCGTTCTTACAAACCCGGTCACCCAGCCCACCCGCCTGATAGTGCGCCTTCATCGCCGCCACTTTCTCCTTGTCCGGATGAAACGCGTCAAGGTACGTAAACACCACGTTCCCCTCAATCTGCCCCGGGTCGCTCACCTTCAGGTGGTTCGGGTCGGTGTACATGGCGCTGACCGCACGGTGAATGGTCTCTTCGCTGGCCGAAAGGTGCAGCGTGTTGCCCAGCGATTTCGACATCTTGGCGCCGCCGTCGATGCCGGGCAGGCGGCTGGTGTCGCTCAGCATCGCCTTGCAGTGGCGCAGCACCGGGGTGGGCAGCAGGCTGTTCATCTTGTGCACAATCTCGTTGGTCTGCTCAATCATCGGCAGCTGGTCGTCGCCGACGGGCACGCACTCGGCCTTAAACGCGGTGATGTCCGC
>Ga0209795_10000129_pt1 | contig 71369 bp, 71 predicted proteins | sample AgamicOrMarz_FD_187166 | JGI IMG/M metagenome (GOLD analysis project Ga0209795, IMG submission 187166) | Agave microbial communities from Guanajuato, Mexico - Or.Ma.rz (SPAdes) (version 2) | ecosystem: Host-associated > Plants > Phyllosphere > Phylloplane/Leaf | place: Guanajuato, Mexico...
GTGATGCTTGCCGAGACGCGCCATTTTGGGCGTGCGGCGGCGCGCCTGAACTTGTCGCAGCCTCCGTTGAGCCGCCAACTTGCGGCGCTGGAAGCGAGCCTCGGCGTGACGCTCATTGAGCGCAGCCCGCGCAGCGTCACGCTGACCGCCGCGGGCGAGCGTTTCTACGCCGATGCGAAGGCGATCCTCGCGTCGGTCGAGCAGGCGGTGAGCAATGCGCAGGCAGCGGCGTCCGGCGAAGCGGGCAAGCTCGCCATCGGCTTCACGATGTGCGCGGCCTATAACGTGGTGCCCGGTTATGCGCGCGCATTCGGCGCCGCGTATCCCGAGGTCGCTTTGAGTCTGCGCGAGGTCGTTTCGAACGATCTCGCCGCGCAGGTGGTGGCCGGGCATATCGACGCGGCCATCATGTTTCCACATGCGCCGGGCAAGGGACTCGCGACGCGCACGATTCTGCGCGAGCCGTTGTGCGTGGCGCTATCGCGTGGTCATCCGCGAGCCCGCGCGCGGCGGCTCAGGATCGCGCAACTGGCTGGCGAACCGTTCGTGCTGGCATCCGAGGAAGTGGCGCCCACGTTGCGCGCGACAATCCTCGAGCATTGCCGCTCGGGCGGCTTCGATCCCGACATCCGCTTCGAAGTGCAATTGCAGCAGACGGTGCTGAGTCTCGTCGATGAAGGCGTGGGTGTCGCACTCGTGCCGGCTTCAATGCGCAAGGCGCAGTTGGCTGGCGTGGTGTTCAAGCCGCTCGTGGATGCGCCTTTGGTCGAGCAGGTGCTGGCGTGGTCGCCGGCGAATCGCAATCCTTGTTTGGGGCGGTTTTTGGAGTTGGCGTGAGCCGCCGGCGGCAACTAACCGCCGCGATAATTTGGCGACGCGAGGAATCTGCGATGATGCGAGCGCAACGTCTTTGAGCGTCAACGTTCAACTTCTCAACCTTCAAGCTCACTCGCCGACCCGCCGCTCCCTCAAATGCCCACGCCTCCTTCCACCCTCACCACCCCCCACCTCACCCTCCGCCCACACACGCGCGACGACTTCCTCGACAGCTTCTCTATGTGGTCCGATCCCGAGGTCGTCCGGTACATCGGCGGCAAGCCTTTTACGCGTGAGGAAGTGTGGGCGCGTCTGCTGCGCTATGCCGGTCACTGGGCGCTACTCGATTACGGCTATTGGGTAGTCCGCGAAACGGACACCGGGCGCTTTGTCGGCGAAGTTGGTTTCGCCGATTTTCAGCGCGAGATCGAGCCGTCATTGGCGGGCACGCCGGAAATGGGCTGGGCTTTGAGTCCGGCGATGCACGGCAAGGGCTACGCGACGCAAGCGGTGCGCGCCGCGTTGGAATGGGCCGATCAAAAATGGCCGGGCGCTGCAACCGCATGCATCGTTGCGCCGGAGAATGAACCGTCGCTGCGAGTCGCGCACAAGGCCGGCTATCGCGAGCAGCTTCGCACGACGTATAAAGGTCAGCCGACCATCATGTTCAAGCGCGAGCCAGGCGCGGCGATGTAAAAGCAAAGCCGGCGCGAAAGCCGGCTCATAAGATTCATCGTTCGAACTGATATCAGCGGGCCTCAATCAGACGCCGCTCTTCCCCGCGCAATCAAATCAGCCAGCCTTTCCACTTGCCCGCCTTCGGCATCGAAATTAGCCTCAGTCAGCCAACGCGTATAACTCGGCCGCAACACCGGCCATTCACTGTCGATAATCGAAAACCAAGCCGTATCGCGATTGCGCTGACGATAAACAATCGCCTGACGGAAGATGCCTTCGAACGTGAAGCCGTAACGCAGCGCCGCCGCGCGCGACGGTCCGTTCAACGAATCGCACTTCCATTCAAAGCGCCGATAGCCGAGCTCGTCGAACACGTATTGCATCAGCAGAAACATGGCCTCGGTTGCGATGCGCGTTCGCTTCAGACGCGGCGAATAAACGACGTGCCCCACTTCGATCACGCCATTGGCCGGGTCGATGCGCATCAGCGCGAAGGTGCCGACCGCCTTGCCGCTCGCGCTGTCGATCACCGCGTAGTGCAGCGGATCAGCCGATGCGGCGAGCCGCGCCAAATGTTCGCGATACGCCTCTGCACTCTCGAACGGGCCGACGCCGAGATAGGTCCAGTCGCGGCCATCGTCGGCCGAATCGTAGGCGTCGAACAGATCCGCCGCATGGGCGTCGACGTCGACCGGTTCGATCCGGCAATAGCGGCCCGCCAACTGCGCGCGCCCTGGCGGCTTTGCGCCGCGCCACTCGGGCAGCGGCGCGCCGATCGGCTGGTCGAAGGCGTTACGTTGCGGTTCCATGTGTGCACTCCTCGCGTCGTGGTTGTCGTTGATCGTCGAAATCATGGAAGAACGATACGGCAATCGTGGTATGTTAAAAAGATCCAGCTCAATCGAATTCGATAGGTCCAGCCGTCATGATCGAGATTATTGGTCCGCTTGCTCATACGGCCGCGAACCGTGGCAACAGCGACCGCAGCGCCACTGGCAACCCCGCCGGGAAAACCGCGCCGCTGCAAAAGCAGCTAATCGAGCGCCTGCAGCAGGCCATTCTCGGCGGACGCCTGCCGGCCGGATCGCTGCTGCCGTCGTCGCGGCTATTGGCGGCGGAAATGGGCGTGTCGCGCAACACCGTCGTCATCGCGTATGAGCACCTGGCGGCGGTCGGCTATGTGGTCGCCGACAAAAAGGGCACGCGCGTGACCGCGCTCTCGAGCCGCGCGGCGCGCGCCGAGCCGCCCGCGCGACCCGCCGCGCCAAAAGTGGCCTACGCGGCTCGCGTCGGCGAATTCAAGGCGACGCGCACCTACATGGATGGCGCGTTGCCGCTGACGCCCGGCACGCCCGCTTTGGACCGCTTTCCGCTGGCCGCCTGGCGGCGCGCACTCGAACGTTCGATGGAGCGCGCGTTGCCGCTCGCGCTCGGCTACGGCACGCCGGCCGGCGAACCGGCCTTGCGCGACGCCATTGCCGCGCATTTGCGGATGGCCCGCGGCGTGCGCTGCGAGGGCTCGCAGGTGATCATCACCGAGGGCGCGCAGGAGGCGCTGAACCTGTGTGTGCGGCTTTTCACCAATCCCGGCGACGTCGCGTGGATCGAGGACCCCGGCTATCGCGGCGCGAAGGCCGCGTTCAGACAGGGCGACGTGCGCGTTCAGCCGATTCCCGTCGACGAAGAAGGCATGTGCGTGCCGCCCGGCGCGTGGGCGCATCCGCCGAAGCTGATTTACACGTCGCCCGCGCATCAGTATCCGACGGGCGCGGTGTTGTCCGTGGCGCGGCGGCTAGAGCTGATCGCCGAGGCGCGGCGCTGCGGCGCGTGGGTGATCGAGGACGATTACGACGGCGAATTCCGCTACTCCGGCGAGCCGATCGCGAGCATGCAAGGGCTCGTGGACGACGCGCCGGTTCTCTACGTCGGCTCGTTCAGCAAGACGATGTTTCCGGCGCTGCGCATCGGCTTCGTGGTGTTGCCGCCCCCCATCGCCGCGCATGCCGAAGTCGCGCTGTACGAGATGCTGCGCGGCGGGCATCGTCTGGAACAGCTTGCGCTCGCGCATTTCATGGAAGGCGGCGAATTCGGGCGGCACCTTGGACGCATGCGGCGGCTTTATCGCGAGCGGCAGCAGGCATTGCGCGAAGCGCTTACGGAGCACTTCGCCGCATCTGAAATTCTCGGCGGCGACTGCGGGATGCATTTGACGCTGCGCTTGTCGGCCGGCATCGACGACGACACGCTGACCGAACGCGCGTTCGCCAGAGGCCTCGCCCCGCGGCCGCTGTCCAGCTTCGCGCTGGAGCAGCGAGCGGGCTCCAACGGCCTCGTGATCGGCTACGGCAACACCGCCGCGGAGCAGCTCACGCCGGCCGTCCGCGTGCTCGCGGAACTGGCTGCGGGCATCGAAAAACCGCGTCGGCGTCGCGCATAAGTTTTTGGGTTTGTCCGCGCGGCCCATGTCGCGCTATCGTGTCGTTTATGCGCGGCGACACCGGACACGCGATGTCGACCGATCGCCCGCATCATGTTCCGCGCGCCGTCTGGTGCGCGTCGCCGGATGGCTGTGCAGTCCGGGCATGAAGCTTCCCTTTGGTGTGTTTTCTATGACGATTTATCCGAGTGGAGATGACATGAAGGAAATCGAACCGACCCCGTGGTTTGAACTGGCCGCTCACTCGCCCGCGCGCGACGGCTGGTACGAGGTGCAATTGACGAGCGGGGACACGGCCTTTGCGAAATTCGGCGAGGGCGAGTGGACCGACAAGCCGGACGACGCGTTCACGCACTGGCGCGGGCTGTCCGCCGATCCATCGCAGGCGGCTGACGGCAAGGCGCAGGGCGACGCCGAGGCGACCGCCGACGGCGCCGAAGCCGCACCCGCAGCCGAGGCCAAAGGCGCCGATGAACCTATCGACGCCGAGGCCACTGCGGCAAACGGCGTGCGAGCCGCATGGAACGCGTTTTTCCCCGGCCTTGGGGAAGAGCAGCATAAGCCGGTGGACGCCGTTCCCAACGGCAAAGCGCCGCATTGACGCATGAAGGGCGGCGGCTTGCTGGCTGCCGCCCTGACAAAACCAGACCTTCGGGCAAAAACCAAGTATGCAAGCTACCCGGGAACCCGTGGCATTGCCGCGGGCCACGCAGTTACTCAATCATGGACCTGTGACGATCATCACCAGCGCGCATGGCGGGCGCTCGAACGTGATGGCGGCTTCGTGGGCCATGCCGCTCGACTTCGACCCGCCGAAGGTGATTGTGGTGGTCGACAGCCGCACGCTCACGCGTCAATTGATCGAAGCGAGCGGCGTGTTCGGGCTGCAATTGCCGAGCCGCAAGTTCGCCGCACAGACGCTGGCCGTGGGCACGAACGCCGGGCTCGAAGTCGACAAGTTCTCGGCCTTTGAACTCGGAACTTTCGCCGCCGAAAAAATCGATGTGCCGATGCTGGCCGGTTGCATCGCGTGGATGGAGTGCAGGGTGATTCCCGACGACAGCCAGCGTCACGATCTGATTATCGGCGAAGTGGTGGCGGCGTACGCGGACAGCCGCGTGTACTCGAACAACCGCTGGCATTTCGGCGACGACCCCGAGCTTCGCACCTGCCATTACGTCGCGGGCGGGACGTTTTTTGCCACGGGCGAAGCGTTCGACGTGTCGCCTGCGGCAAATGCCTTGAGCGCTTCGCCGGCGAGCCGGTAGCGCACCCATTCGCTTTGCGCGCTCGCGCCGATGGATTCATAGAAACCGATGGCGGGCGCATTCCAGTCGAGCACGCTCCATTCGAAGCGGCCGCAGCCGGTCTCGCATGCGATGGCCGCGAGGTGGCGCAGCATCAGTTTGCCCGCGCCGCTGCCGCGGGCTTTCGGCGACACGTACAGGTCTTCGAGATACAGGCCTTTCTTGCCGAGCCACGTCGAGTAAGAAAAGAAGTAGACGCAAAAGCCGATGGGCTCGCCGTTCATTTCGCAGATGAGCGCGGTTGCTGTCGATGCGTCGGAGAACAGGCTTGCTTCGATGTCTGCGACGGTGGCGACGACTTCATGCTTGGCCTTTTCGTACACCGCGAGTTCGGTGATGAAGTGAAGGATGAGCGGGGCGTCGGAGGTGGTGGCGGGGCGGAGGTGGGTGGTCAAGGGGGTGGATTGTTGCGTTTGGGTGTTGGGCCTTAAAGTTTAGCCAGGATGTGCGGGCACAGTCGGGCGCGACGAAGGTGCAATCTGCACCTTCGTCGAAGGCTGGCATCTATTTTTTGACTGGTGACGGCTTTTCGACTATCTGCAATGTGGCCCAATTCGGGCCTTGCAGTTGCCCATCCGCCCAACGGATTAACTCGAGTTGCAATAGCCGATTCGCTGGGTCCGCAAACAGCAACACGCTGACCGGTTCACCATCCGCATCCGCCAGCCTTCCCTCGAATGGGAAAGTGTGTTGGCCAATACGATGAGATCGCTCGTAGCCGTCAATGTGGAACAGGATCAGGGATCCGTCCTCTAGTTCCGGCTCCGCGTGAGCGCTAGCCAGGTCGGAGAGAAGCTTGTCGCTTTCCTCAGGCGCAAGCCGAGATGCAATAAGCCGAATAAACGTCCTTTCGTTTTCCGTCAGTTCACGACGCATCACTTCACCACGAAAATTGTTCCAACACTGATCCGTCCGTTCGGCAGCAAATACGCCCTGAATTCTACAGGCAGTCCATCAACTGTGATCCGCTTGACTGCATCTACGCCAGGAAGCATATCTGATCTCATTGCATTAATCTCATCAGCCACCTGTGCTTCAGCGTGGTCAAGGTTAAGACCGTCCTTCACCGCGCGATTTATATAGTGGTCCCTCTTGAATACTATGGCCGCCGCTTCTGCAGCGCCGGCCGGTTTGCACTGTTTCGCCTCAATCGCTTGCTGGATGGCGTTCTTGTTCGCCCACATTGGGTCACGAGCGACCTGGAAAATTATCCACGCAAAGCGAGCACCGGCATACACGGCGCATTCAGGACATATCGGCTGCAGTGCAGCCTCCTGCTCAAACCCCAAACCCTTGATGCTACCGAGAAGGATTGGCAACGGCGCGGCTGGGAACACGCCGGATTCCACGTTTTCAAGCCACTTATCAATCTCATCATCATTGATAGACAGGTCTGGCCCAAGGTTTGTCGACACTGTGCCCGTACGCGCTGTAAGTGTGCCGTCTGCCGCATAGGTGTAGTTGATTTTAAGGGCGCGCTTGGCGTTACCGTTGCTTGGGTTCGCGTCCTCATAGTAGTTAAAACCGATCAGCCGTCCGCGCGTATCGTAATAGGGATTAGCGACGAACCCAGGACTACTGAACTGAATGATTCGATGTGCTGCATCTCTAAGCGTGATCGCAAGTACGTTGCCTGAAATCCTGTCGTTGATCGAGCGGAGATTTCCGGTGACATCTTGTGTTATTCCCCATTCCCCTGTTCGCTGATCGTCGTCGTACCTTTGAGCGAAGATCAAGTGGTTCGATGCGTCGTACACCATGCCGTACGCCCGGGTAGGCCCGTCGGCCAAGATTGCCGAAAATCCGTCGGCCCCTGTCGCATCAGTGGTGCGCCTTTCGCTGAGGCCCGTGAGATTCCCGTTCGCGTCATACACGTATGTGCGCAGCCATCCTGGCGTTGCGACCATATAGGGACGCAGACTGACGGAGTCAGCATAACTGACCGACGTAATCGATGTTCCGCCAGAAATGCTGGTTGAAACAGACTGGATGGGACGATTGTTAGCGTCGTACTTGTACTGGACGTTCTTGCCATATGGCGCGACGTCGTTGGTCAGTTTCCCGCCTGTGTCCCAACTCATGCTGTACCCGGCATCGTTCCCTGTCGCACGTAGCATTCCACCGATCGTGGCAAAGTTGAAAGTCGTCGCGCGTTGACTGGTAGTTATTGTCGATGCATTGGGCCCGTACGAGAACGCCACGTTCTGCTGCGCGTTCGGGTGCGTTGCAGCCGTGGCACGCCCCGCCGAGTCGTAAGTCCATGTTGCTACGCGTGTGCCCGTTTCATCGGTCACGCCGGTGAGAGCGCTCGCAAACCGCGCGTCCTCGTAAGCGTAACGACGGGTGGTCCCATCCGGCCAGCTCACAGATAGAAGGTTGTTATACCCATCGTAGCCATACTGCGTAACGTTCCCGCTTGAATCCGTGAATTGAGTAATACGCCACTTTGCATCGTAGGTTAAGCGGATGGTAAGGTCGTAATACGGATTTGAGCCAGGTGCATGGTCAGTAATCGCGATTAGCAAACCGGCAGCCGGTGCGATAGATCCGGCGGTATGGGCATCGCTATAGGTAAGCGTCGATGTCCTACCATCATGTTCCGTTACAGACAGCAAGACTCCTTGTGCCGAATACAGCTCTCGGGCACCGTTAGTCAAGTCATCAAGGGTCCACGATGATGAACCTTGGGTCAGTAATAGCGGCGTTCCGTCTGCAGAACGCCATCCGCTAGAGACTTTGTTGAAGGTCAGCGGATTGGCATCACCGCGGTAAGCAGTGACTTTCGGAGCGGCACTGTTAACGTTGGCCAGGTTCAACTGGCGCTGCCAGTTGTGAACCCAAAGCGAGCCAAAGCCGGAGTCCATCCGCATAACCGGACGAGCCCGGTACGTCCTGCTGAACACAAAAGGTCGGTCGTCACCGCTGTGAAAGTCGACTTCCTTGACAGTTGTTGAGCCCGAGCTCGGATACACCGGATCGGCTACAGGGCAACTATTATCTGCGCTTGTGTCGTCGGGTGGTGTGCCGCACCATCTGGTGATTCGCGACGGCTCGTTCACACAATAGTGATTCGAGAGATTGATTGGAGTATTGCCCCACGCATTGGCAAAACATGTCGAAGTTCCCTGTATCGCTCCCGATCTGACATAAAGAGGTGCACAGACTCCGTCGCCACTGTCGGCGTTTGCTCCAGGTGCAACCACCAGCGTTAGGAATGCGGCCAATAGGCGAGCCGTCCTGCCGGTGACACCTGCGATAATCCCACGGTTTTTCATCGTTTTCCTTAGTTATGGGTTGTGCGAAGCACAAGCACGCTATAAGGAATCCGAAGGATGGGAAATACGATAAGTCCGAAATCCGCTTTGGACCGTTCAGGAAGTCGTTCGGCCTACGAAAAGTGTAGGAAATATTAGGCGTGTATGTCATCCAAGCACCACAAGTAAGGCGGATATTGCGTAGCGATGCATCGGACAGTCATGGGACACAAACAGTCAATCGACATTGGGTTAGGGATCGTCGACAATCCACATATGGAGCGATTGGCTCCTCATAAATTTGCGAAACGGACATGTCTAAACTCGGCGGTAACATGCGGTTATAGCAGCGGCTTCTAATTAGAGGATGCCGTGCGCCTCGCTGTTTTTCCAGCCCTATTACGCGGCGCTTTGCGGCAGGGCTAGAAAGAGTCGGTGGTATCCGGTTCCAACGGCTGCTTAACTTCTACTTGAGAGAGCGATTACAAATGGAAGGACTACGACATGGCTAGATGCACAGCACCGGTACAGGGACATCGCACAGCGAGCGCGGCAGCGGCCTGCCCTGCATGTGGCAGCCGCTATAGCGGCTACCGGTCACATTCATATTCGCCCTCGTCCTACTCTTCATCCTATTCCTCCTCGGCGACCAGCGGGGGCGGCGGGAGCAGCGTCGGCGGGGCCGGCAATAGCCCAAGGCCGCGCTGGTCGCGAGCAGGTTCGTCCGTGGTGTACACGCCTGCCGAAGTGCGGACGCTCACGCCGGTCCGCGAAAACGTCGAGAAGCGAACGTCTGTGGCCGATCTTCGGGACGTCTTTCTTTGCCACGCGTGGGACGATCGGAAAGGGGCCGCCGCGGAGCTGCATGATCTGCTCGAGTCGCTCGGTGTCTCCGTTTGGTTCAGCGAGAAGGATGTGCTGTTAGGCGCGACGTTGCTGCGCGAGATCGATAAGGGACTGGCGAAGTCGCGAGTAGGGATCGTTCTCGTGACCCCTGCACTATTGCGCCGCCTCGCGGGGGAGGGGATCGCCGACAAAGAGCTCTCGGCACTCCTGGCGCGTGACCTGCTCGTTCCCATCGTGCACCAAACGACGTATGACGCTCTCCGCGAAGTCAGCCCCCTGCTTGGCTCGAGAAGCGGCCTGAACACTGCAGAAGATACGATGGCAAATGTCGCGGCCAAGCTCGCCGAGCTGGTTGCGCTCTAGTTTTATTGTCCACACGCGTCGCCATTAAGATGGGCTGCTTCGGCGCCCTCACGTTTGTGAATCAGGTGACAACCGAGCGAGCGCTTTGCCGGCGGCAAGCATGGTCAGTGAGCAGGCGGCCTTGCGCTCTAATAATGCCTTTCGGACGGACCAGAAGATGCTGTCATGCCTTCAGCTTGCACAAAACTCACGTCAGCATGTTTTGGCCGCTGAAGAGCGGCATTGAATGTCTGCTTTCAGAAAACCGACAGAATGTTTACGGGCGACCGCTGCCGATCGCGTCAGGCAGTATCGGCCCGCGTTCCGCCGCCCGCTTTGCAAGCTAAGCGTTCAGGCTGAACGACTGCTTGACTCCGAGAACCGCCCCGTCCTGAATGCGAAGATGTCGGCCTTTGCGGACGTTCATCGGTTTCCACGCCGAGACGGCCGTTCAACGAATGGACTGGCCTCTTCTTCAATCGGCGTCGCGGCGAGCTTGCCATTGCGTGTGCTCGCGAGAGAAAGCGTTTTCTGCATCGCCCACATAAACCGAGAACTTATCCTCGGTCGGAGGTGTCGGCAGTGCAATGCGCAGCAATCCAATCTCGTGCGCCGTCAAGGTGTACGAAGCGGCGAGTTCCTGAAAACGCTTCGTCTGGATCCATGCCATGACCGATGCAGCAGCGGCTACGAGGATATCGGTAGGCCAGTAATCCGTTGCCGGAGTCGCGACTTTGCCCGCAGCGAAACCTAGTGCTCCAAGGTTGAGCGCGATCAACGCGACGAACCAGAGAGAAGCGGAGCGCTGGTTCGACCGCGCTTTTCTGTTGTACCAGTCGTGCTGATCCTGGACACGCCCTTTTTCATACAGGGCGACGCGGTCGGCGAGACGCATGCGGCGTACGTCAACCATCTTTGGAGTGATTTGCGGACCAGATGACAGTGTCACGGCAGATGCTGAGACGCTTCTATTTGAGTCAAATATTGCCGTCAGCGACTGCCTAAAATGGTGTCGGTCAGTGTCGTCGTCACGGTTGAATGGCTCAGCGCGTCTGACCTGGGCCTCGACTAATGGCCGGTACGCGGTAATTGAACCGCCGCTAAGGTCCTGGTGAATTGTCCGTCCTTGACTGATTACACCGTGTTGTGAAGCGGCCTCGCGCCTACCCTTGCCGACGACAGTTACCAGCAACGTCTGTGTACGGTCCTTGCGCGGTGCGTTTTGTCGTAGGGTCGTTGAAGAGGACACCCAACGGTGCGGCTTATGACGACTCGGCCTTTCCCACGAGTGCGCCGCCTTCCTACCCGTCCTATCCCCTTCGGCTAAATCAACCAACATCAGCCGCGGGACTTGCATCGACCTCAATCGCGTCCCTTATAATCATCCAGTCGTCGGGAGACACCCGCGACCAGGTTTGGAAGCCTGCTAGCTAAGCCCGCACGCCCGCTAATCCCGGGTCGTGCGTCTACCTCTGCACGTCTATATTCAATGGGCGGGCGGTGGTGGGGGAGCCGCAAGGCTCGCCGGTTTGGTTTAGCGCCGGTCTTCCAATCCCGCCACATGCCCGCTCACCCCTTCCCAAAGAACCGAGTGCCCGGGCGACCCACCGAAACACAGGGAGATCGCACCATGACCAAAAAGTCACTCAAGCCTCAACCCACGACGCCCACCCGTCCCCCCGTCGACGCCCTCCAATACGAAAAGCTCGCCCTCTCAGCCTTCGACCTCTGCGACCGGAGCCTGACGCAATTGGACACACTGATCACACTCGCGTCGTCGATACATAGGAATCCTGCGCTCACGCGCGACGACCGTCAGCGTCGGCAGAAGCTCATCGAATTGCTGGTGGACACGGCAGAGCAATATCAGCAGGAACTCGAATGCGACCGCGAGCTCTTCCAGGTCATCGCGTTGGATGCAAAGGGCGTCCCGCACAGCCGCATCACCGCGCGCCATGCGGCGAATCTGCTGGCGGCGGCATCGCAGAAAGGCGGCGCGTCGCAGGAGGCTACGGCAAACGGAAAACGCGGCAAAACGTCGTCCGCGAAAAACGCCGTTGCATTGGGAGTGGACTCGACGCCGCAGCCGCCCGCCGCGCCTCACTGAGTCACAAAGACAAAGGCAAAGGCAAAGGCAAAGGCAAAGGAAGCCAAAGACCACGGCGGGCCGCATAAAAATGCCCGCCAAACGCGCCATCCACAAACCAACCCAGATCACGCCTTCAAAGGCAACCAGATCTCCAACCCGCCCATCCCGCTAACCGGATCGAACTTCGTCGTAGCGCTCGAAGTTGGGCGCATCGGCGGGAAGGTGTCCCAATGTCGGCAGCCACGTGTTCCAAATTGTGTTCCACGTGCGCCGCACCGTCGACACTTCATCTGGCGAACGGCTTTGGGTAACTCCGCGCCTATATCGCGCGCCGCGTCGCGTTTCATCAAGTTCGTGTTTTTTGTCGGCTTGCCGGCGCGTTGTCGGTGGTCAGCTCGGGTTGTCGTCTAGCCAAGGCCTGGCGACATCGACAGTAATCAGGAAACGTTCGTCGTTCGGTTGGTCGTCACTGCGGAAGCACCGGACATTCACGCTGATCTGGTACTTGTCGCCGGCTTGCCAATACCCTGTAGGCGCTGCGCATTCGCGTATTCTGGCTCGAACAGTGGGACTGTCGGTGATCGGCGGGTGGTCTGTAACGAGAGTCTCGTGCCATCCGCCGCGCCTAAGCTGCGCCTGTAAATTTGTGACGACCATCATCGTTTGGTCGAGTGGCAGCGTTTCGATTTGAGGTGACATCGTTACACCGCTGATCCTGCCGTGTTCGTCATAGCTGACCATCATGAACTTTGCTGCCGGTGTGGAGAACCCAAACTGAGGATCGACAAAGCGCAGCCTTGCAGGGCGATCAATTACTCCCGCCCAGTTTGCGCCGGGTTCGACCGCAGTCAGAGTCGAACGGGATTGCTTGCGTACCTGCTCATAGGGTTCGCCCATAGTCAGAACGACTTCGTCGGCGGGTTTCATCATCGTGTAGATCCCCCATACGACAGCGCAACCAATCAATGCGAACGCGAGGTATGCGGGCCATCTGATAGCGTTAGACGGCATGATTACCTCGGGTGCGCGATGAGAAAAATGGAGTTCTCGGCCATATGTTTCTCTATTGGGTCGTGCAACAGATCGTTAAACCGGTTGGCCGCGCGCAGTACGAACGCCATTCGCTGTCCGGGGTCGGCAAGGTTGGCGAGTGGTTGTCTGCTGAACATTTCGATTTTCGCGTTTGCTCCTGTCGTCGTGCACTCGTTCGCAAGCGTCAACTGTATCTCGCGTGCGGAGCCGGTTGGAATGTTCAACGCCAATTGAGATATTGCCGCTATCGATTGCGGCAAACCCCTGCGTGATTTCGGATCGCGGCTCTCCGAAAGGCACACTGTTGTCGATCGGCCAGACGACGGACCCGCGCAACTGTACGGCGGGCAGTATAAAAAATGCCCGCCGACCGCGCCCATCCACAAACCAACCCGCATCACGCCTTCAAAGGCAACCAGATCTCCAACCCGCCCATCCCGCTAACCGGATCGAACTTCTCGTCGTAGCGCTCGAAGTTGGGCGCATCGGCGGGAAGGTGTCCCGATGCCGGCAGCCACGTGTTCCAGATCGTGTTCCACGTGCGCCGTATCGTCGACACATGCTCGCGATGGCTGAACACCGCATAGCGCTGCGCGGCAATCCGCAAGCGGCTGAATTCGGCGGGCAAGGTTGAGAAGTCGCCGACTTCGACGCCGCACAGGTAGTCGATGTTGCCGGCATCGTCCGCGTTGTAGCAGACGCCATACGCGACGTTGCCCACCTGGCCCGGCACTTTGCCGAAGTACTCGTTAAAGCGCTGCCACTGCGATGGAATTGCGGCGGCGCTCTCGCACGTATAGCGCTCGCTCAGACCCGCGACGAGAAACGGCCTGCCGTCTTCAAAGCGCGGCGGCTCCAGATGCGTGAGAAGAGTTTCGTCCATTTTGATCGGCTCCACGATGACAAGATTGTCGAGATGACCACGCGCGCGCAGCGCTTCGGGCGTGAGCCCGAATTGCTCGCGAAACGCGCGCGTGAATGCTTCGTGAGAGCCGTAACCGGCGTCGATGGCAACCGTCAGTATGTCCGGCGCGCCGTCCGCGAGCCGACGCGCAGCCTCGCTCAAGCGACGCCCGCGCACGTAGCGCATGACCGGCACGCCCGTCGCCGCTTCGAAAGCACGCGCGAGGTGAAAGCGCGACACGCATCCACAGTGGGCGATGTCGTCGAGCGTGAGTTCTTCGGCAAAGTGGCTTTCGATAAACCACAGCGCTTTTCCTACCGGATTCATAGCGGCTCTCATGTCAACATGAAGCCAGCATAGCTAGCTGCGAACGCGTGCGTTTGATCGGGCTTGCGGTTTTGCTGTTCATGCACGCGATGCAATCGGCGCGACCGTTGCGACCACGGCGACCAAGCGTGAGCGCGACAGCCAGCCCACGCTCAGCAGCCAGCGAGCCGCGTGCCGCCTTCCGCGCATCACGTCGCGCACCACGCACCGCCCGCCGATCAAACGTTCTCCGTCGCCGCCGTATTCCCCGCCGAACGCGGACGTTCGGCAGCGGCCACGCCATGTCCATCACCCGCATCCGCATGAGCGCCAGCATCCGCAGCGCCCGGCCGTCCTGCGCGCAGCATCACACCGCCGATCACGCCCGCCGCCGCCGCGAAGATCGCGCCGACCGCAAACGCGACGTGATAGCCGCTGTTGAGCGCGGCGAGCGCGTTTTGCGTCGACAGCATCTCGCCGCTGCGCGCGGCCGCGAGACTCGCGAGCACCGCGAGGCCGAGTGCGCCGCCCATCATGAACGACGTATTGACGATGCCCGACGCGAGCCCGGAATCGGCGGGATCGACGTCGCTCATCGCTGCGAGCAACATGGGATTGAACGCGATGCCCGCGCCGAAGCCGAGCAGCATCATGCCGGGCAACACGTCGACGATGAAGCTGCCGCCCACCGGCGCGCGCGCGAACAGCGCGAGACCGCACGCGGCAACCAGCAGACCCACCGCGAGCGGAATCCGCAGACCGAAGCGCATCACGACGCGCGCCGACAGCCCCAGCGAAAAGAATCCCATGATGAGGTTCGCCGGCAAAAACGCGAGCCCGACTTGCAGCGGCCGATACCCGAGCACGCGCTGCAAATACAGCGCGGAAATGAAGAACCACGCGAACATCGCCGCGGCCCACAACACGCCGACGACATTCGCGGTCGCCACGTTACGCAAGCGGAACAGGCCGAGCGGCATCAACGGATGCTGCACGCGCGACTCGATGATCAGGAACGCGGCGAGCAACGCAAGCGCGACGAGCAGCAAGCCGAGCGTTTGCGCCGACGTCCAGCCGGCTTCGTTGCCGTTGACCACGGCATAGACGGCGAGCATCAACGACACGGTGACCGACACGGCGCCGGCCACGTCGAGCCGTTCGCCATGCGCGTGGCCGCGCGCGGACGGCAGCAGCGCGACGCACAGCGCGTACACGGCAATGCCGATAGGCAGATTGACGAGGAAGATCCAGTGCCAGCTCAGCAGGTTGGTCAGCAATCCGCCGAGCAACACGCCAATGCTGCCGCCGCCCGCGCAGACGAAGCCATAGACGCCCATCGCTTTCGCACGCTCGCCGGGCTCGGTGAACAGATTCATGATGAGCGACAGCGACACGGCCGATACGATAGCGCCGCCCAGGCCCTGCACGGCGCGCGCGCAGATCAGCAGGATCTGCGAATTGGCGAGGCCGCACGCGAGCGATGCCACGGTGAAGAGCGTAATGCCGCCGAGAAACAATCTGCGATGACCGTACAGATCGCCGAGCCGTCCACCGAGCAGCAGACAGCCGCCGAACGTCAGCATGTACGCGTTGACGACCCACACGAGCGATGTTTCCGTGAAGCCGAGATCCGCGGCGATAGAAGGCAATGCGACGTTCACGATGGTCGTATCGAGCACGATCATCAGCACACCGAGGCACAGCACCATGAGCGCGAGCCAGCGTTTATTGCCGTGGATGGAATGGGTCATGCGAGGGCTCCTGTGCCGCGATCGTTTGAAATTGCCGGCGGCTTCGAGCAAACGTGGGCTGTTTCAATGCGATGCCGGACGGGCCCGCCGCCCGGCGCGATGTTGATCAACCGGATGTTGATCAAGCTAGTGGCAAGTTGTTGAGGGCGAGGGGTTTTTCAGTCTAGCACTCGCGAGTTTTGCGTCACAACTACGAATTCCTGGGCGGTTACTTTCTTTGATGTCCAGCTTCCCTTGAGACTGACTCAGACGCAAGCCGCCGATTCTGCAATTTTCCTAACGTTTCCGGAAATCACCACAGGTACGCAGGCAACTTCTGACACAGAGGGTGGACGAATGGCGGGTCGGTTTCAATTGTGTGCAAGCTGGCCGTGGTTTTAAGAGTTGTCGGATGTAAAGACATTCAAATCTCCTTAACAGTTGCTACGCCGACGCCGGCCATAACTAGCAATTAAAAGGAGAAGCATGAGCGCGTGGAAACGTATAGGCGCATTGGTGGATCGACGTATCCGCTTTATCGCCATGTCTTATTTGTTGATGTTCGGTACTTACGTCAACGCCGCCACTTACATGCAGTGCATGCAGCTCTATCAGAAGTCGTTGGGCATTCCTGGAACGCCGACTTGCGCCATACAGGTGGCAGGCACAGCACCCATGTCTAACGGCAACGATGATCCGTACAACGCAATGAATTATTACAACTGCCCCGATGCGTCGAACTGGATCGCAGACTATTGCGGCGGTGTGCCGGTTCCCCCGCAGCCGGACGATTCCTGTCCTGTGGCCGATCCAGTGCTGCCAGCAAAGGGCAATGTCACGCTTTCAGAAGCCGATTTTGCTAGCGGCGATGTTTCCCCTCTCGTCTTTAGGCGCACCTACCTTTCCAAGCCGTTTGACACCGCGCAGACCATGATGGGCCGCAACTGGGTCAACAACTGGCAGCGGAGGATCGATCTGGCCGGGGCGAAGGCGAGCGTGCCGCACATCGTTGCCTATCGTGGTAACCAGCGGCCAGTGACGTTCAATTGGAGCAATGGAGCATGGATTGCGACAGGAAATACAGCGCTTTCCCTGACGAAAGCTGGCGACGGCTACTTCTACTTGAAAGACGAACTGCTCGGTATCACGGAAGGATACTCGGATATGGCGGGGAGGTTCGAATTCGAGCGTACGCGAACGGGCATTCTTCGCAGAGTCTTCTACGACGATAGACAGCGGGTGGGCTCGATAGGTCAATGGCCGGTCGACAACACAGCGCAGTCGGCAATGGCAATCTCTCTGACATACGACAGTAGCGACCGCATAACGAGCATGGTACGTCCGTCCGGTCAAACCACGAGGTATTCGTACGATGCCAAAGGCAATCTTGCTTCGGTGACGCAGCCCGACGGTTATGTTCATCAGTACCTGTACGAAGATGCGCGCTTCGCCAACGCTTTGACCGGAATCAAGGACGAATCGGGGTCTCGAACCGCAACGTGGACCTATGACGACAGCGGACGCGCGATGTCGGTCACACATCCCGATACGACGCGCAATACGATGTTGAGCTACGGCCGCGGCAGCGCGACGCTTACTGACATGTACGGCGTAAGCACGTACGCATTCGATGTCCTCGATACCTTGCGTCCTCGTTCGATCGCTACGCCAGGCGGGACGGTAACGCGTAACTGGGACGCGGCCGGCAATCTGAAGCAGAGACAGACGCCTGATGGCGACGTTCAGTACACGTGGGACAGTGGAAACCGGCCAACCCGGGCGGTCGCGACGATCGGTGGAAAAAAGACCGTGACGACCATCGAGTACAACGATGGCACTTCGTTGCATCCGCATCTAGTGGCTACGCCGGGTAAGGTCCGGGCTTTTGTCTATGATTCGAGCGGCAACGTCACCGGTTATGCCGAAACTCGGACAACCGATCTGACGGGCGAGCAGGGGATGCAGGCCGCCGGGACAGGCAGCCAGTTGACGGTCGGTGCACGTTACGATGGCGCCGGACGCCTTCTTTCGGCCACAGTCGTGCAGGACGGCAAGACGCTTGAAGATTGGAGTTACACATACGACATACGAGGAAACATCGCGACGACGCGCGACGCTGTCTCGGGTTGGCAAATGCGAACGCTGGCTCGTGACGCCTCGAATCGCGCGGCGCAGATTGCTGGAAATAGCGGTCAAGCAGGCATCAGCTATGACGTGCGCGGGCGCGTATCTTCGTTCCAATACAACGAGAAAGCGAGCGCCGCCAACGGCCAACAGACGCGCTATCTGGCGGTTCAGTATGGTTACGGTCCGGATGGCAGCGTATCGAAGCGTACGGCGATAGTTTCAACGAACGGAGGTTTTCCGCAGACCATCAGCGATGCCGAAATCGATGTCTGGCTCACCAACTGGGAGCTAGGCAATGATCCCATTTCGCCGCCTGCAAATGTCACCGGACTCACGTCTGGTTCGAACGCATTCATTCCACCGCTCTGCGTTGAATGCTACATGACGTGGAAAGCCAAGTTCGCGGGCAAGCTTTTCGGCGATGAGTTGAGCGCGACGCTTCCTAAGTGGAGTGAGGCCTCAGAGCTGATGCTGAACGATCAATCGCAGGTTCCTTATCCAAGCCTAGTGCCGGACTTGTCGGCTTCTGCAAAGCGGTCGGCGCTTTATAGTGCGCTGTTCGCGGCCGGAGGCGATGGCGGGGGGATGGTTAAATGTAGTGGGAGAGAAGCTCATGAAAGTGAGTGCTTCGCGCAGTATGATGCTCACATGTCAATGTGCAATGCGATAGCGCCGTACATGGGAGGAGCGCGAGCCATCGCTCTGTGCAAGCAAAAGGCATTTCAAATCTATCAAGAATGCAGAGGTTATTAATGGCTAACCATCCACCATATTCTGTAGTTCTGACCTACCTCGAAGACCGTCAAGAGTTCGCCTTACAGGCCATTGACCGAGCCAAACTAACGTCTGTCGTCGCAGGCTCGCTCGAGATTCCTGTTCTGCTCGATGAGCACAAATTTAACCTTGACGATGCATTCGCGCGACGGCTCGGCGCGGCAATGCTGGCCTTGATCGCACTTGGTCAACCCGCTATCGAGCAATACATGAACATTACCAAAGATCCAATCGACTAGCCGCAAGTAGCCGCGAATCGGGTGATTTGAAACACGCCGACCGGGAGGGGCCAAGAACAACTTGGCCCTCCCCTATGTGCACGGCAATTTACAAGCCATGCACGATGTCAGGCGCCTCGCGCTGTGCTGGGTGCGAGCACTCCAGAGATGCCAAACATGCCGAGGATCGTGATGGCGAAACATCAACCGTATGACGTAGTCTTAAGCTACGCGAGCGATCCTAACCAGTTGGTCGTACATACCGTGGAAGTTGCGAAGCTGGCTCCGCTGTTGACGGAAAGAATGGAGTTGCCTGTTTGGGATGAAGGCGACTCAACGATTGACGACGAGTTCGCTCGACGGCTTGTACTTGCGATGCTCAACCTCGTCTCTTTGGGTCAACCGGGCATCAAGCAATTCATGAGGGTTACGCAAGGCCCAACCGGCAGCCCGCCAAGTCCTCCAGGCGACGATTGATAAGAAAGTGACTTGGGGCCGTAAGTAAAAAAGGGCGGACACGTTGTCTGCCCTTTTTGCTTCTCGTCGCGCTTGGCTAGCCGGCTATCGAACAATGCGTGAGTCTACTAACGATTCCATCGACCGGTCATACCGGATAAGCGTAACGAGTCACAGTCCGGTGAATCGGAGCGGCTCTGGCAACCGGACCTCGCTATAGCCCATGCGCTTCAGATCGCCGACCGCCTCGACAAGACCCTTCTCGACCATCAGCCTTATCCGCTGCGCGTAAAAGACATCGCCCAAACCCGGATATAACGATTGGTCGGCGAATTCGTTCATAGTCGTACCCACGACTCTCGCAACCTTCCGCCAGTTGTCGACAATGTTAGCAATGGTTGCAGCATCTATAGCAAGCAGATCAGCCTCCGTGAGGCGACTGACCGCTTCCTGCTGTGCAGCGGTCAACGGCGGATTGTCGGCGTGCGGGTCGTAGTCTTCCGGGTATTGATGGACTGACTTGATCATCCTGCGGGTGTCCTTTGTTCTTTTTGAAATCGCGGGAGTTTAGTGCAACGATGCATTCCGCGCCATGGCTCGTCACCCGATCACCCCCCACCCACAACCCCATACTCCCCACCCCTCTCCAAAGCCCGCCGATACGCCGCGCGCGCATGAATCCTCTGCAAAAACGCAGTCACAGCAGGCAGCCGCATCCCACCGCGCGCCGTCGCTGCCTCCAGCGGAAAACTCATCTGCACATCAGCGGCAGAAAACTCATCGCCAGCAAACCACGTGCTCTTACTCAACTGCTCCTCGATATACCCAAGATGCAGCTTCAACTGCGGATCCACAAAACTCGATTGCAGCGCCCCCGCGATCTTTCGCGCGATCGGCTTCGCAAAGAAGGGCATCGGCGCACTCGCGATACGCAGCGCGATCAGCTTCAGCAGCAACGGCGGCATCGCCGACCCTTCCGCGTAATGCAGCCAGTACGTGTAACGCAAACGCTCGGGGGTGCCGGCCGCTGGCGCAAAGCGCCCCTGTCCATACTTGTCGACCAGATATTCGATAATCGCGCCCGACTCGGCGATGGTCAGCCCATCATCGGTAATGACCGGCGACTTGCCGAGCGGATGCACCGCGCGCAACTCGGGCGGCGCGAGCATCGTTCTTGGATCGCGCTCATAGCGCTTGATCTCGTACGGAACGCCGAGTTCTTCGAGCAGCCACAAGACGCGTTGCGAGCGCGAGTTATTCAAATGATGGACAGTCAGCATGGTCGATAAACGGTGGCCAATGGAACGTCACATCATAGGGCTATTGCGCAGAGGCGGGCCTCTAGCCACACCCTTGCACGATGCAAACGTTCAAACACGCGACTTCGCTCCCATCAACTCATTAGAAGGCAAGCTCTCATCGAGCAACTTACGCGCGCTTTCAATACCCGCCACCGGCAATCCCTCGGGATCGAGCAAGCCCACCTGCACCAGCACACTCGCCTGATCCCAGTAGATGTGCTCGTTATAAAGCTTGTCGCCGCGGAAGCACACCACAGCCAGCATCGGCACTTCAAAGTACTTTCCCGTCGGCGCGACGCCCGGCAATAGCCAGTCGATTTCGCAGCTATGCGTGCAACTGAAAATGAATTCATCGACGATACGATCTGCGCCGATAGTCCGCGAAATCGGAATCAGCTTCGTGTCGGGCGGATTCGAGTTAACGAAGTGATGCGTGTAAAAGCGCTTGAGATTGTCATGACCGACACCGCCGGTCATCGTCGGCACGTGATTGACGTAAGGCTCGGCGACCATCGTCGGCATGACCGCTTCCACGTCGCGCGTCGCGAACTCGTGATAGCAATGCGCTTCCCACAACGCGTTGAGATCGTAGACAGGCCCGAGTACTTTGCGCAGCAGCGCCAGCGTGCGCGAATACGCCATCATTGCAGCAGGTTTGTCGTATTGCGGACGCGAAGGCGCGGCAAACGCATGATCGCAACCGGGGTACACGTACTGCTCGATTTGCGGACGCGTGCGCAACGCAGCGCTGATCCGCTCGCGCGTTTCGGGCGGACACAGTGCGTCGTTCTCGGGGAAGTGAAACACCATCGGACAACGCACGGCCGGTACTTCGTCCAGATACGCGTCGAGGCCCACGCCGTAGTAACTCACCGCGCAATCCACATCGGTACGCGCGGCGCTCAGAAACGCGAGCTTGCCGCCGAGGCAGTATCCGACCGCGCCGACCTTGCCGGCCTGCTCGGGCATCGCGCGCAACGCGGCAACGGTGGCCGCGATATCGTCGACGGCAAGATCGGTGTCGAATTGCGCCAGATAGTTGAGCGCCTGCTTCATGTCGGCGTCGCCATAACCGAGTTCGATGCCTGGCTTGATGCGCCAGAACAGATCGGGCACCAGCACCACATAGCCTTCTTCGGCGAAGCGCTCGGCCGTCGCCTTCATGGTCTCGTTGATGCCGAAAATTTCCTGCAGCAGAACGAGCCCAGGGCCCGAGCCTTGCGCCGGACGCGCAACGTAGGCATTGAAACGGCCGCCGTCCTGGGCGACAACTTCGATGAAAGAGCCGGCCATGCGTGTGTCTCCTGACGTCTCGTAAGATTTGCGAGGAAGAGGGCTACGCCATCGTACGCAATTCGAACCGCTTGAGCTTGCCTGTTTCAGTGCGCGGCAGTGAATCGACGAACACGATAACGCGCGGATACTTATACGGCGCCACCGTATTCTTCACGAATTCCTGCAACTGTGCGACGAGTTTGTCGTCGGCTGTATAGCCGGGATTGACGACGATGAACGCCTTCACGATCTGCCCGCGCGTGTCGTCCGGCACGCCGATCACGCCGCATTCGGCCACGGCTTCATGTTGCAGCAACACGCTTTCCACTTCCGGACCGGAGATGTTATAGCCGGCTGAAACGATCATGTCGTCGGCGCGCGCCTGGTAGAACACGTAGCCGTCTGCGTCGATATAAACCGAATCGCCCGGCAGATTCCAGCCGTCGCGCACGAATTTCAATTGCCGATCATCGGCGAGATAACGGCAGCCGGTCGGCCCGCGCACCGCGAGCTTGCCGATGGTGCCCGGCGCGACCGGTTGCATCGCGTCGTCCACGGCTTGCACGACGTAGCCCGGCACCGCGCGGCCAATTGCATGCGGACGTATCTCATGGCCCTGCGCCGAAATGAAAATGTGGATCAACTCGGTGCCGCCAATTCCGTCGATCATGTCGATGCCCGTCGCGTCGTGCCATAAACGTCTCGTCGAATCAGGCAATGCCTCGCCGGCCGACACGGTTTTCTGCAAGCTCGACACGTCATGATGCGGAATGAGCGGCGCCATCTGCCGATAAAAAGTCGGCGCTGTAAACATGATGGTCGCGTGAAAGCGCTCGACGGTCTGCAACAACGTCTCGGGCGTGAGCTTCTCAATCAGTACCGTCGACGCCCCCACGCGCAGCGGAAAACACAGCAAGCCGCCAAGCCCGAATGTGAAAGCGAGCGGCGGCGTGCCGCAGAAAATATCGCTGGCCGAAGGGCGCAACACATGACGCGGAAACAGATCGCACATCGCCAATACGTCGCGATGAAAATGCATGCAGCCTTTTGGCGCGCCTGTCGTGCCGCTCGTGAACGCGATCAGACAGACGTCGTCGGCTGCCGTATCGCATGCGGTAAAGTCGTCGGGCTTATTGACGGCGAGCGTATCGAGCGAATCGGCTGCATCGTCATGAAACAGCAGTGTTTGCTTTAACTCCGCGCAATAGAACTCGTCTTGTGGATTTGTGCAGCGCGCGAGTTCTTCGGTCAGGCGGGCATCGCAAAGCGCGGCGCTCGCCTGCGCCTTCACGATGATCTGCTTCAATTCCTTTGCGCGCAGCAGCGGCATGGTCGGCACGACAACAAGCCCGGCCTTCAGCGACGCAAGCATGGCGACCGCCATCTGCAACGTATTAGGCCCGCGCAACAGAATGCGATTGCCAGGGTGCAAACCCATTTCATCGACGAGTACATGCGCGCTGCGATTCACCATCGCGAGCAACTCGTTATACGTGGTGGCGCGCGGCTCGCCGTCCACCAGCGACCACACAGCGGGACGCGCGCCGTGACCCGCTTCGATCGTGCTATCGAGCAACTCCGTTGCGCAATTGAAACGCGCCGGATAAGCGACGTCGGGGTTGTCCAGCAGAAAAACAGGCCATTGATCCTGCGGCGGAAGATTGTCGCGCGCGAAAGTATCGACGTGTGCTGACGGTTCCATCGTGGTCTCCCCGGTATCGAGCCGGCTCCATGCGCTTCAGTTGACGAGAGCTTGCGTGTCCTTACTGCGGAATGACGGCGGTGGCTTCGATCTCGACCTTGGCTTCGTCCTCGATCAACGCGACGACTTGCACCGCGCTCATCGCGATGTCGTAGTCGCCGATCAACTCGCGAAACGCGCGGCCGATTTCCTTCAATGAGTCCAGGTACTCGCGTTTGTCGGTGACGTACCACGTCATTCGCACGAGATGCTCGGGTTTGCCGCCGGCTTCGTGCAGCACGGCGAGTACATTTTTGAGCGCCTGAATCGCCTGGCCGGCGAAGTCGTCGGTCTGAAATTGCGCCTGTTCGTCCCAGCCGATCTGGCCTGCAATGAACACTTGCGTGCCGGTTGCCGCGACGCCGTTTGCGTAACCGCGTGGCTTGATCCAGCCGGCGGGAAGAAGTGCTTTTTTCATGAGCGTTGCGCCTCGCTGAATTCGGGCTGGGGAGCAAACATCGCGAGTGCGTTGGCGATGTCGGCGGGAATGTCGATCGAGCGGCAGCTTTCAAGCGATGTCGTCACGAGTACCTGTTTCGCGCGGAAACGTGTCTCGCCGTTGCAATGACCGAGAATGTCGATGCTGATCGAGCGGCGGCCGATCGCGCTCACGCTGAGCGTCAACATGATCGTTTCGCCCATCTGGCTCGGCCGTGAAAACTCGCAGTCGAGTTTGACGATAGGCAACCCGATGCGGCGCTGGGCGATCATCTGCGCATAGTCGATTTGCAAGCCCTCGTTGAACCAGTCTTCGACGAGCGCATTCGTCATCACCAGATACTGCGGAAAGAACACGATGCCCGCAGGATCGCAGTGCGAAAAGCGGATACGTACGGGCCTTTCGAAGTGCGTGGTCATTTCGCGCTCTCTCCAGCGGCGGCGCTTGCGGCTGCGTGCGCCTTCAACAGATCGCGGCCGACGATCAATTGCTGCACCTCCGTCGCGCCTTCGTAAATGCGCAGCGCGCGAATCTCGCGATACAGCATTTCGACCGGCACACCGCTTTGCACGCCCATGCCGCCATGAAGCTGCACGGCGGCGTCGATGACCTGTTGCGCGCCTTCGCTCGCGTGCCATTTCGCCATTGCCGCTTCGCGTGTCACGCTTTCGCCCTGATCGCGCAACCAGGCCGCGCGATAGACGAGGAGCGCGCTGCTGTCGATGGTCAACGCCATCTGCGCGAGCTTTGCTTGCGTCAGTTGAAAATCGGCGAGGGTCTGGCCGAACATCTTGCGCAACGTGGCGCGCGCGAGTCCTTCGGCCATCGCATGCCGCGCGAATCCGAGCGACGCGGCCGCAACCGACGTGCGGAAAATATCGAGCGTGCGCATGGCGAGTTTGAAGCCTTCGCCAGGCGCGCCGAGCATCTGGCTGCGCGGTACGCGTGCGCCCGCGAAATGCAGACGCGCGAGCGGATGCGGCGCAATCACGTCGATGCGTTCGGCGATTTCGAGTCCAGGCGTATCCGCGTCGACGATAAGCGCGCTGATGCCGCGCGCGCCCGGCGCTTCGCCGGTGCGTGCGAACACGACATAGAAATCGGCGATGCCGCCGTTCGAAATCCACGTCTTGTCGCCGTCGAGTATGTAGGCGTCGCCGTCTTCGCGCGCAGCCAGCGACATGGCGGCGACGTCAGATCCCGCCTCCGGTTCGGACAACGCAAAGGCCGCAATCGCGGTGCCGTTCGCCACGCGCGGCAAGTAGCGCGTTTTCTGCTCATGCGTGCCGCCGAGCGAGATCGCGCCTGAGCCGAGGCCTTGCATCGCGAGTGCGTAATCTGCGAGGCCCGAATGTTTGGCCAGCGTTTCGCGCAGCAGGCAGACCGCGCGCGTGTCGATGGTGTCGCCGTGGCCGCCGTAAGCGACGCCGCCGACGCCATACTTAAGCCATCCGCTTGCGCCGAGTTCGCGCACGAGCCGGCGGCACGCCGCATCGACATCATCGCGCTCGACGTTTGCCGTGTGTTCGGCATCGGACAAATTCTCGCGGCACCAGGCCTCGATGCCCGCAGCCAGTTCCCGATGACGCGGCTCGAAAAAAGGCCACGCGAGCGCGCTATGCAAATCGATGTGCTTATCGGCGCTCACGTCAATCTCCCTCGAACACAGGGCGCGATTTCGCGGCGAACGCCTGATATGCGCGCTCGAAATCGCGAGTGCTCATGCAGATGGCCTGTGCCTGCGCTTCGGATTCGATCGCTTCGTCAATACTCATGCTCCATTCCTGGTGCAGCATCTTCTTCGTGATGCCGTGCGCGAATGTCGGACCGGCGACGAGATCGGCGGCGAGTTTCTGTGCTTCTTCAAGAAGCTCGGCGGGCTCGCAAAGCCGGTTATAGAAACCCCATGCATAGCCTTCGTCGCCGCTCGCTGAGCGTCCCGTGAAAAGCAGTTCGGCGGCGCGCCCTTGACCGATGATGCGCGGCAAGATCGCGCAAGCGCCCATGTCGCAACCGGCGAGACCGACCCGCGAAAACAGGAAGGCGAGCTTGCTGCGCGCGGTGCTAAGGCGCATGTCGGACGCCATCGCGAGAATCGCGCCTGCGCCGGCGCACACGCCGTCGACGGCGGCAATCACCGGCTGCGGACAATGGCGCATCGCTTTGACGAGGTCGCCCGTCATGCGCGTGAAAAGCAGCAGTTCGGGCATCGGCAGGTCGATCAGCGGCGCGATGATGTCGTGCACGTCGCCGCCCGAGCAGAAGTTCTCTCCTGCGCCGTGGATCACGACGGCCTTCACGTCGGTCGCATACGCTAGCTGGCGGAACAGGTCGCGCAACTCCGCATACGATTCGAAGGTAAGCGGGTTTTTGCGCTCGGGGCGATTGAGCGTGATGGTCGCGACTTTGTTCGCGACCGACCAGCCGAAGTGCCGCGCTTTGTAATTCGCGAGTGTGACGCGGTTGCCTGCTAATAGCGCGTCGGCGTTTGCTTTTGACATGTTGGTGTCTACTCCTTCGGTGCGCGAGGCCTTAGTCCTTCAGACTATCCAGCAGATGCTTCTTCAACTTACCAAGCCGCTGATGTGTGCGCGACTTCTCCTCGAGACTCAAGCCGCCGAACAGCTCGACAACCCATTGCTCATGCGCGGCCGCCATCCTGTCGAACGCTTTGCGGCCCGCAGGCGTGAGGCACACGCTAATCGAACGGCGATCGTTCGGATCGTTATCGCGCGAGACGAGGCCTTCTTTCTCGAGCTGATCGGTAATGCCAGTGACGTTGCCGCCCGTCACCATCAGCCGACGCGAAAGTTCGGTCATCTTCAACCCTTCAGGATGACGCTCGAGTTGCGCCATCAAGTCGAATCGCGGCAACGTGGTGTCGAATTCGTTACGCAGACGCTTGCGCAATTCCGCCTGCACGAGATTCGTCGTGGTCAGCATGCGCAGCCACAAACGCAAGCCCATGTGACTGTCGGCGCCAGTGCTCATTTCCAGATCCACGACGTTCTCCGCGGGTTTCGCGACGCCTTTGCGCGGCGCTTTGGCTTCTGCAGCCTTCGCGTCGCCGGTGGCAATCTTCTTGATGTTGGATGACTTGCTCACATCACTTCTCCACCGGCGATGGAAATGGACTGCCCCGTGATCGCGTCCGAGCCCGGTTGACACAGCCACAGCACCGCATTCGCGACCTGCTCCGGACTCACGAAACGATGCTGCGGATTCGAGCGAAGCAGACTCTCGCGCGCCTGTTCTTCCGTGCGCGAAGTCTTGCTGGTGATTTGTTCGAGCGACGCATGCAGCAGTTCCGTTTCGGTGTAACCGGGACAAACCGCATTGACGGTGATGCCTTTGGTCGCGACTTCGAGTGCAAGCGAGCGCGTAAGACCGATCACGCCGTGTTTCGCCGCGCAATACGCGGCCACATACGCATAGCCGATTTGCCCCGCTGTACTCGCCACATTAACAATGCGTCCGTTCTTGCGTTCGAGCATGCCCGGCAACACTGCACGCGTGCCGAGAAAGACACCGGTGAGATTCACGTCGAGCATGCGCTGCCATAGCGTCATGTCGGTATGCGTGAACGGCGCGGCCTGGGCCTGGCCCGCGTTGTTGATCAGTATGTCCACCGCGCCCGCTTTACTGAAAGCCTTCGCGACGGACTCTTCTTGCGTGACATCGACGGTGATGCTCGCGACGTCGCCCAATGTGTGGCATTTTTCGCGTTGCATCTCGAGCCGCTCCGCATTGCGGCCCATCAAGGTGACGCGCGCGCCGGCGCGCAGCAGTGCTTCGGCAATAGCGGCGCCAATGCCGCTGCCGCCGCCCGTGACGACAGCATGTTGTCCCGCGAGTGACGAGTGGTTTGAATTCACGTGGTTCCTTCCGCGCGCTGTGCGCGCTCTTGCGCCGACAAACCCGCGTTGGCCGCAGCCTGCGCGCGTTCGCGTTCCAGGTTGCGTTCGAGTTGCGACTTCGCGGCGATGTATTGATTAGGCCACGTTACGTCGAAATAGCCTATTTTCGCGGCCTCATTCAACGTCCACGATGGATTGGCGAGATGCGGACGCGCGATCGCGCACAGGTCGGCGCGGCCGGCGGCGATGATGCTGTTCACGTGGTCCGCTTCCGAAATCGCGCCGACGGCGATGGTCGCGATGCCCGCTTCGTTGCGCACGCGATCGGCGAACGGCGTCTGAAACATGCGGCCATAGACGGGCTTTTCTTCCTTGCTGACCTGACCCGACGACACGTCGATCATGTCGGCGCCCGCGGCTTTGAGTGCGCGCGCGATCTGCACGGCGTCGTCGGGCGTCGTGCCGCCTTCGACCCAATCATTCGCGGAAATGCGCACGGAAATGGGCTTGTCTTGCGGCCACACCGCGCGAATGGCCCTGAAGATTTGCAGCGGATAACGCAGACGATTTTCGAGCGAGCCGCCGTATTCGTCGGTGCGACGGTTGGTGAGCGGCGACAGAAAGCTCGACAGAAAATAGCCGTGCGCGCAGTGCAATTCGAGCCAGTCGAAGCCGGCTTCCGCGGACATCTGCGTTGCGCGCGCGAACTGCGCTTCGATTTCGCGCAGGTCGTCGTGTGTTGCTTCGCGCGAATGCTGGCTGACGCCGCGCAGATACTGCTGCGGCGACGCGGAAATAAGCGGCCAGTTGCCTTCGTCGAGCGGCTGATCGATGCCTTCCCACGCGACGCGCGTCGAGCCTTTTGCGCCGGAGTGGCCGAGTTGAATGCCGATTTTCGCATCGGACTGACGATGCACGAAATCGACAATGCGCTTCCACGCGGTGAGATGCTCGGGCGCGTACATGCCGGGGCAGGCGGGCGTGATGCGCGCCTCCGGAGACACGCAGGTCATTTCCGTCATGACGAGCGCGGCGCCGCCCATTGCGCGCGCGCCGAGATGCATCAGGTGATAGTCGCCGGCAATTCCGTCGACGGCCGAGTATTGCGCCATCGGCGACACCACCACGCGGTTTTTCAGCGTGACGCCGCGCAACGTGAACGGCGTGAACATGGGCGGGACCGAATGCTTTTGCGGCGCTCGCTCGACGCCAGAACGCCGCGCGAGCCAGTCTTCGAAACTGGACACATAACGCGCGTCGCGCTCGCGCAGGTTCTCGTGCGAGATGCGCTGTGAGCGCGTGAGCAGCGAGTACGCGAACTGTTCGGGCTCGAACGATGTATAGCGCTCGACGTGCTCGAACCATTCCGTCGAATTGCGCGCGGCGTTCTGAATGCGCAATACGTCGACACTGCGCACTTGCGTGTAATGCTCCAACGCAGCATGCAGATCGTCGCGACGCGCGCCGATGCTGTTGGCGAGCTCGATCGAATCTTCGAGTGCGAGCTTGGTGCCCGAGCCGATCGAGAAATGCGCGGTGTGCGCAGCGTCGCCCATGAGCACGACCGGCGTTTGCGTGCCGTCTGCGTTGCTGCGCCAGTGCACCCATTCCTCGTTGACCACGCGCGGAAAGCGAATCCATTGCGATGAGCCGCGCAAATGCGCGGCGTTGGAGAGCAGCGGATTGCCGTCCAGGTACTTCGCGAAGAGCTTCTCGCAGAATGCGATGCTTTCTTCCTTGCTCATTTCGTCGAGTCCGGCGGCGCGCCATACGCGCTCCGGCGTTTCGACAATGAACGTGGACGTCTCGTCGTCGAAACGATAGGCGTGTGCCTGAAACCAGCCGAATTGCGTCTTTTCGAATGCGAAGGTAAACGCGTCGAAGAGCTTTCGCGTGCCGAGCCACACGAAGCGGCAATCGCGCATGTCTACGTTCGGCTTATAGGCCGACGCGTACTTCTGACGAATGGCGCTGTTCGCTCCATCGCACGCGACGATCAGGTCGGCTTCGTACTGGGTGTCGTCAGTGACCTGCGTTTCGAAGACGAGCTTCACGCCCAGTTCCTCGCAACGCGCCTGCAAGATATTCAGCAGACGTTTGCGGCCGATGCCGCAAAAGCCGTGACCGGACGAGCGCACTTTGCGTCCGCCGAAATGGATTTCGATGTCGTCCCAGTGATTGAACGCGTTCAGTATTGCGTCGGCGCTTGGCGCATCGGCGGCGCGCAGATTGCCGAGCGTCTGATCCGAAAAGACGACGCCCCAGCCGAAAGTGTCGTATGGACGGTTGCGTTCCACGACGGTGACATCGTGCGCCGGGTTGCGGCTCTTCATCAACAGGGCGAAGTACAACCCCGCCGGGCCGCCGCCGATACAGACGATGCGCATGCTGTTCCCCACTGTGGACTTTGCTGTGGGGTTAATTTAGGTCTAGATAGTTTAGATGTCAAGTAAAAGACGTTGCGAGACCAGGCGGCCAGCCCACGATCCGCTCAACGCTTAACGCATGAAAAGCCCGCCGTTGATGTCCCAGCAAGCACCGTTGGTGAAATAGGCATCTGGCGATGCGAGCAGCACGGCCACGTCCGCGATATGAGTTGCAGAGCCGAGGCGCCCCACCGGAATGCCGGCGATGATCTTCCCCAGCTTCTCCGCCGGTACGGTTTCATGGACGATGGCCAGATCGAGCGGACCCGGCGAGATAGCATTGACAGTCACGCCAAGCGGGCCGAGATCGCGGGCGAAAACTTTCGTGAGCGTGAGAGCGCCGCCTTTCGCGGCGGCGTAATGCGCGCCGGTCGCCGAGCCGCCGTTTTGTCCCGCGAGCGAAGCGATATTCACGATGCGCCCTGCGCCCTTTGTCGCGAAGTGCTGTCCGAAAACCTGGCAGCCGAACAGCACGCTGCGCAGATTCACGTCGATGACCTGATCGAACTGCTCGGCCGTAATGTCCATGACCGGAACGATTTTCGATGCACCCGCGTTGTTCACGAGCGCATCGATCGCGCCCCAGCGCTCGAGCATCGCATCGCGTGCGGCCTCAAAGTCCGCCTTCGATGTGACGTCGAGCCTGATCGCAAACGCACGCGATCCATCGCTGCTCAGTTCGCGGGCGAGCGCTTGAGCGGCGTCGACGGCAATGTCGCCTAACGCGACCCGATACCCGGCATCGAGAAAGCGGCGCGCGACCGCTGCGCCCAATCCTCTCGCAGCGCCTGTAACGAGTACGACTCTATTGGACATAAGCGCGGTTCCTGAATGTGCGTTCGACGCGCTCAGCGCATCAACATGGCTTCGATATGTGCCGCAACCGCGCACACCGTTTCATCTTCGCCCGTGCGACCCACGACCTGCAATCCCGCTTTAAGCGACGACCCGACGATCGGAACCGGCAACGTGAGCGCCGGATGTCCGCTGAGATTGAAAGGCCGGATAAGCGACGACATGCCGATCACCGACGTGCCGGCGCGCGCCGCTTCGACCGTGATCGGCAGCGCGGGCATTGTCGGGAGGATAAGCACGTCGGCTTGCTCGAGCGCGCGGTCGACCTCATCGGTGAAGATGTGGCGGATACGTTCGGCCGAATCCAGATCAGCCGCTTTGGTGTTCGCCGCGGCACGCAGACGGGCTTCGATATCCGCGCCGAGCTTCCCGCCGTCGACCAGATGACCGAACGCACGCCATGTCTCGGCGTTGATGACCGCAAGACCTGCCGCGAACGCATCGCGCATGGATGGCAGCCGCACGTCATGCGAGCCAAGTTCGCTGCGTGTCACGGCAGCCGCGATAGCGCGCCTGATTTCTTCATCGGCTTCGACATCGAGCATGGCGATACGCGCGGTTCTTGCGTCACGGCGCGCACGGTCGACTTCAAACGATGGGTCGATGGCGAGCATCACGTCGATAATCGTCTTCATGTCGCGAGCGAAGGGACCGACGCAGTCGAGCGTGGTAACCCGCGGCGACACGCCTTCGCGCGACACGCGCCCGAACGTCGGCTTGAGTCCGATCACGCCGCAGCATGCAGCGGGACCGCGCACCGAGCCGCCGGTATCTGTTCCGAGCGCGGCATCGACGAGCCCGAGTCCAACGGCCGATGCCGAACCGCTCGACGAGCCGCCCGGAATGCGCGCCGCGTCTTGCGGATTGCGCGGCGTGCCGCTGAAGTCGTTAATGCCGGTCATGCCGAACGCCAGCTCGTGCATGTTGGTCTTGCCCGTGATGCGCCAGCCTGCATCGAGCAGGCGCTGCACAACTTCCGCGTGACGCGAGGCGGGCGGCGTATCGGCGAGCGCGCGGCTTGCAGCGGTCGTTCGGTAGCCGGCAATATCGATGCTGTCCTTGATCGCGATCGTGGGCGCATTCGCGCGCGGTTGCGCGATGAGATCGAACTGTTGCAGGAAAGCGCTCATGCGCACGCTCCTTGAACGGGGTTGACGTGCCAAGGCGCACTGAACAGACGCTCGGTGCGGAAGTGGCGAATCAGCCAGTTATCGTTGTCGGGCGGCGACGGCGTGAAATCCACTTCCAGGCGTGCCGAGATGAGCTCGGCGTTGGCACCGACATAGCCGGAAGCCTGCAACATGACCCAGCGGCCTTTGGCTGTATCGCCGTCTACTTCGATATGCTCGCTCGTCAGAAAATGAACGTTGGTCGCGAAGTGCGGCGTGGGCGGCAGATAGCGTTGCAACATCGCGACGATGTCCGCCGGTCCCTGCAAGCGGCCGAACTTGTTCGCATACTGCGGGCCGATGCCTTCCCACACGGCGTCATCGGTGAATAGTGCCGCGAGCGATTCGTGTTCGAGCGCGCGTGCCGGTACATCGCACAGTGCCATATACCGCGCGATGGTGTTGCGCACGGCGTTTTGCGCTTCGAGTGCGTGCAGGCGCGCCTGCAGTCGTTCGAGAGTGATGTCGATCATCGCGTCATATATCTTTGTTGGCGGAGACAGGCGGCGCGGTCAGTGGTCGGCCTACACGCGCTTCGATCTTGCCGTAGCGCCAGAGGTTGTATCGGCCTACAGGCGTCGTGCGATACAGATTGCAGACCGCAACGGCGGTGTCGAAGTCGGCAACATCGGCCATGATGTAGAAGGTCCACGGCGCGCCGTCAGCGTTGCCGACGACCAGCCTGTCGTCGTCCATCACGCCGAGCACGCGTACATTTTCCATTGCTTCAATCGCGGCGAGCATGGTGCTGTAGGCTTGCCATACTTCACCGATCTCGTCGCGCGGCAGGTCGAAAAAATTCTGCGTGACGCCGCAGCAAAATAGCACGCGCAACGGTAGTTCTCGAGTGTCGGTCATCATGTTCTTTGGAGTGACAGCGGGTTGGTGAGCCGCGCACGCATCGCGTCGCTATCGGCCCAAAGCGCGAGCGGTTTTCCCGCCAAGACCGAAATCCGTATTCGGAATGTCCTTGATCATCACGCGCGTGGACTGCAACGGCACGTCAAGCACGGCGGCGCTCGTTTCGCAAAGCTGTGCGATCAGCGCTTCCTTCTGCGCGTCGGTGCGGCCCGCGATCAGTATCGCGACGATCACCGGCAACGCGGCTGGCGTGAGCTTGCCGCCCAGCCCGATATTGGATGCCGGCAACTCCGACAATAGAATGCGTACGGACTCGGCGGGCGCGCCGATGGCATCGACGGTCGCCTGCGTGAGGCCATGAATGAGCGATGCCTTCCGGTCGTCGCTGTGACCTTGCGGCAAATAAACTTCGAGTGTCGGCATGATGAAAAGGCGAAAGCGCATCGGCGCATGCATGTGCCGATGCGCGATTGAACATCAAAGCAGGAAGCCGATCGCGTTCAGCGCTTCCGTCGAATTGATCAGGCGGATGACTTTCTCGACGAGACGCGGCTCGCCGTCGGCCATGCTGATCTTGTGCGTGAGATCGGCCGCGAAGATCGTCGACACGCCACGCTTGTACGCGATGATGATCTGCGAAGACTTCACTTCGATAAGATCCGCGCTCTCCGACGACCGCGTGAAGCGCGACACCGTGCGCACCGTGCGGGCGGCATCGGATGCGGATGCCGAGTAGCCCGACGTCATGCGTTGCACGCGCAATTCGCGCATGTGCTGATCGTCGAATGCATAGTTGAGCGTGGATGCGTAGTCGGTCGTATCGGGATCGATCGGCACAACGTAAACGCCTTTCGGGTCCCACATCTGCAACCACGCGTGATAGTCGCGCCGGTCGAGAAGCTCGGCTTCGCGCCAGATAAACTCGATCGCGCGTGCAAAGGTCTGGTGCGAGAAAAGTGCGTTGCGCTCGTCCATCATGCTTGCTCCATCATTGCGCGCCATTGGCGGTACGCTTCGCGCATGCCGGTTTCGTCGGTTGCGTGCGCAGTCTTCTCGCCGTTCGGCGCGGTCGTTTCGCGGTTGAGGCCACGGTTCACGAGAATGGGTACGTCAGGGCCCGCGTACGAGCCGCGCTGCACGCGTTCCCATGCTTCCGCGTCGTCGGGACTGCCGAAGCCAAACGGCCCCTGAAAGTGCTCGTGTATGCGCAGGCGCACGCGGTTCGCTTCTTCGGGGCCGCCGTCCATCGCGAGCGCGACGTGACGAATCTCCGTTTCTTCCGCGGAGATCGGGCGCAGCACGCGGAAGAAAGCCATCGACAACGCGAGGTTCGGGAACAGATTCAGATTGAAGCCGACGCCCATCAGCGATCGCACAATGCGGCGCACTTCTTCGGGCGTGTGCTTGTGCGCGAGTTGCGCGGCGAGTTCGTTAAAGCGCTCGGGCAACGGCGCGCCGTCGTCCTTATCCAGATCGACGATCTCGGGCACCAGCACCGCGAGGCTATGGCCATTGCCGAGCGAGCGGCAAAACGCGTCTTCGCTCGTCATGAAGCTGGTGATGGCGGCGGCGGTTTCATCGTCAATAGACTTCATCCACGACTTGTGCACGACGGGGAAGTGATACAGGTCGGTCGTGTTCTCGAGCTGAATCTTCCAGTTGCCCTTGAACTTGAACTTGTGCTCGCCGTTGGCCTTGATCGGATAGCCGGCGCCTTGCTTCATGAAAAGGTCGATCCACGGTTTTGCACCGCCGAGGAAGTCTTCCAGCGATTCGATGTTTTCGTTGAAGCTCGCGAAAATCAAACCCTGGTACACGCCGACGCGCAGCTTCTTGAGCGGCAGATCGCCTTTCTCGCAAACGCCTTCGTAGCCGTCGCCATAGGGCAGCGCGCGCAGTGTGCCGTCGAGTGCATACGACCAGCTGTGATACGGACACGTAAAGCCTTTTGCATTGCCCTTGTGCTCTTCGCACACGGTCGCGCCGCGATGACGGCAACGGTTCTGCAGCACGTTCACCGCGCCCGTCTTGTCGCGTACGACGATGACCGGCTGCCGGCCGATCGTCGTCGTCACGAAGTCGCCTGGCTTTGGCAACTCGCTGTCATGCGCGACCCACACCCACGTCTTGTAGAAAATGCGCTCAAGTTCTTCTTCGAACAGTTGCGGATCGTAGTAAAGCGAAGGCGCGATGCGGTCGGCTTCCGCGCGCTTCGCGAGCGCGCTGGTGTCGATGGTTTGATAGGTCGGCGTACTCATCGTGATCGTGGGGAGGTTGAGTGGCTGAGAGGGGAGAGGCAGCGCGACGTGAGCGCATCGTCTCGTTGACATCAGTCTCGCTTTGCGAAGATCATGCGTCAAATCGATTAAAAACAGGTCGCCCGATAAACGCGGCCGATTTAACGCGAGTCCCCATGACCTCCATCGACCACATCGATTTGAATCTGCTGCGCGTGTTCCAGGCTATCGTGGAGGAACGCAGTCTGACGAAAGCAGGCGAGCGGCTTGCGCTGTCGCAGCCCGCAGTCAGCTACTCGCTCGGACGACTGCGCACGCTTTTCGACGACCCGCTTTTCATTCGCACGAGAGCCGGGATGCAACCGACGCCCGTTGCGCTGGAACTCGCGGACATCGTGGGACGTGCGCTGGATACCGTGCGGCAGGCGCTGCGATACGCCGAGCGTTTCGATCCGGCGACGAGCACGCGCACGTTTCGTCTGTCGCTATCGGATGCAGGCGAAATGGCCTATCTTCCGGCGCTATGTGCCGCGCTCCAGAAAGCCGCGCCGCGCGTCAAGCTGGTGGTCGAGCCGATGCGCGTGGAAGAGATGGAAGAGGCGTTGCGTTCCAGCCGCCTCGACTTCGCGATTGGCAATCTGCCGTTGTTGTTGCCGCGCACGAAGCATGGGTTGCTGTTCGAGGAATCGTATGTCTGCATGACGCGCAACCGGCCGGATTTGCCGCGCGGAAATGAGTTGAAGCTCGAGCAGTTCCTGACCGCATCGCATGTGCAGATCAATTCGCTCGAACACAGTCATCATGCGCTCGACGATGCGCTGCGTTCGCAAGGCGTCGGGCGCAATGTCGCGCTCGTGCTGCCGCATTTCGTGGCGGTGCCTGGCGTGCTGGCTGCGACGGATTTGCTGGCGACGTTGCCGGAGCGGCTCGCGCATATCCTGAATCGCGGCGACGCTTTCCGCATTTACTCGTTGCCGGTGCATGTGCCGAAAGCGGCCGTCACGATGCACTGGCACGAGCATTTCAACGACGACGAAGGCATTGTCTGGATGCGAGGCCTCATCACCGACATCCTCGCCGGCTTCACGAAGATGTGAGAAGTACAGGTCGCAGAGCTACAGGTCGAGCACCAGCACCGGCGTACGCGAGCGCGATACACAGCAGCAGATCACGCTGTTGCTCGCGCGTTCCGCCTTGCTCAGGCAATGATCTCGATGCTCCGGTTCGCCGCTTATTACGTCGACCATGCAAGTGCCGCACACGCCCTCGCCGCATGATGTGTCTACTTCAATGCCGATCGTCGCGAGGGCATCGACGATGGATGTTTTTTCGTCCACCTTCACGGTCTGACCCGTGCTCGCCAGTTGTACCTGGAAGCTCGCCAGCGAGGTTCCCGTTTCGTTTGCGGGCTCGGCCTTGAACCGTTCGAGATGAATCGCCTCGGCGGGCAAGCGCTTTTGCGCGGTGTCGACCACGAGGTCCATGAACGGCGCGGGACCGCATGTGTAGACATGCGCGTCGGCGCCCGCTTCGCTCACGCAGACGTCGAGTTCGGCGGCAAGCGCGTCGCGCCGCACACCGAAGTGCAATCTCACATGGGAGTCGAACGGCGCGCGCGTGAGCAGCGTCATGAAGGCGGCATGTGCCTCGCTACGCGCGAAGTAGTGCAGCGTGAAGCGCGCGCCGCGTGCAGCGAGGCGATAGGCCATCGAGAGCAACGGCGTAATGCCGATGCCCGCGCCGATCAGGATATGCTCGCTGGCGCCGTCGTTCAGTTGGAACAGATTGCGCGGCGCACCGACCTGCAGTTCAGTGCCGATACTCACTTCCTCATGCAGCGAGCGCGATCCGCCGCGCGACTGCTCTTCTTTTTTAACCGCGAAAACCTGGGACGATACGCATTCGGGATCGCCGCATAACGAATATTGCCGCGTGATTCCCGAGGGACTCGTGACGTCGATATGCGCGCCCGGTTCGAAGCGTTCGAAGTCCATGCCGTCGAGACGCGAGATTTTGAACGAGCGCACGCCGTGCGCTTCTTCAGACAGGGCGTCGACGCGGACCTTGAGGGCTTGAGCTTGCATGATGCTTTCCGATGACAATTTCAAAAACGATGAGTCGAGGTTAGCGCCGCGTCTCATGCGTGAACCTGAGCGTCACGACGGTGACGAGACCCAGACCGATGAGGAATAAGGCGACGGGCCAGTAAGCGTGATACCGCACGAGCAGCGCCGTCGCGATGAGCGGCGACAGGCCGCCCGCGAAGATCGACGCGACCTCATGTCCGAGTGCAACGCCTGAATAGCGCACTTCCGTGCTGAACAATTCGCCGACCAGCGCGGGCAGCGTGCCGATCATCGCGCCGTGGCAGACGGCCGTTCCGAGCACCAGCGCGAGCCAGATCAGCGGTGTCGAGTGCGTGTCGAGCAGCCAGAAGAATGGGAACGCCATGACCACGAGCGACACCGCGCCGATCATGTAGACGGGCTTGCGTCCAATGCGGTCGGAGAGTTTGCCCCACAGGAGCATCGCAAACATCTCGATGATCATCGCGAGCATCACACCGGTGAGCATGATCGAGTTGGAGATACCGGCAAACTTTCCGTAGACCAATGAGAACGCGAGAAAAATATAAGCACCGCCGTTCTCCGCGACGCGCAGGCCCATCGCCATGAGAATCTCTTTCGGGTGACGCTTGATGACCTCGATCACCGGCATGTGCGCGGTCTTGCCGGCCTTGTTCGCTTCCTCGAAATCGTGGCTCTCCGGCAGGTTGTGGCGGATGTAGACACCAATCGCGAAGATGGCGATGCTCGCGAGAAACGGCAGACGCCAGCCCCACGAAATGAACTGATCGTGCGGCAACGCTTGAGCGCCGAGAAATGCCGCCGACGAAAGTACGAAGCCGCCGCCCACGCCCAGTTGGCTCCACGCCGCGTAGTAGCCGCGTTTTTCGGGCGGTGCGCTTTCGCTGATCATCAGCACGCCGCCGCCCCACTCGCCGCCCGACGCAATGCCTTGCAGCAGACGCAGGCCGACCAGCGCGGCGGGCGCCCATAGGCCGACGTGATCGTAGGTCGGCAACAGGCCGATTCCGAACGTCGCGACACCCATGATGAGCAGCGTCCAGACCAGCGACGCGCGACGTCCGTAGCGGTCGCCGATATGTCCGAACACGACGCCGCCTAGCGGCCGCGCGACAAAGCCCATCGCAAACGCCGCGAAAGCGCCGAGCGTTCCGACCAGCGGGTCCGCGTTGGCCGGAAAGAACAGTTGCCCGAACACGAGCGCCGCGGCCGTGCCGTAGACGAAAAAGTCATACCACTCCATTGCATTGCCCGCGACGGACGCGACGACGATACGTCTGAGTGCGCGATCCGGCGTCGCTGGAATACGTTCGGCTGCCGAGGAGGATTGAACCGTGGACATGTCTGCTCGCTGGGTAGGTAGGTGGCGCGCGCCTCTCGGGCTTCGCATAGCGGACAGTTTCAAAGCGCCGGATAACTGCGTCAAATCGGCCGAAAAGGGCGGGGAATATCAGCGCGGCAAATAGTCCGGGCGGGCCCGCGCGTCAGGCTTGCGGCTGATGGAACATCGCGAACAGCGCGTCCCGCAGCCAGGCAATGCCGGGGTCGGACGCGGACTGCGTATGCGAATGCACCTTGATTTCGATCGGCGGCAGCGAGAACGGCAACGGCAGCACGCGGAACGCCTTGCCGCGATTGAACCGGCGCGCGATGCTCTTCGGAAAGATCACGGCGAGGTCGGTGTTCATCACGATCTCCGGCGCGACGACGAAATGCGGCAGCCGCACGACGACCTCGCGCTTGACGTCGAGTTCGTCGAGCCACTGCTCGACCATGCGGTGCCCGGTCGCGTTGGTGGTCGCATAGACGTAGCGCAGCGCGGCGAGGTCTTCGCGTGTCGGCTTCGCCTTACGCAGTGGATGACCCGCGCGCACCACGCACACATGTTCGTCGACGAACAGCGTCTGGCTCACGCAACCTGGGTCGAGCCCCGGCACATAGCCGAGCGCCAGGTCGATCTCGCCGGCGCGCATCGCGGCGCTCACCGATTGAACAGGGATATTCGCCACTTCGATGCGAATGCCGCGCGCCTCGCGATCCAGCATCGAAACGAGCGGCGGCAGAAAATAAAACTCCGACATGTCGGACATCGACACGCGAAACACGCGCTGCGCCGTGGCGGGGTCGAACTTCGCGAGCTGCTGCACCGCGTCGTTGATGATCGCGAACGCCTGGGCGAGCGGCGGATAAAGGCGGTAGGCGGCATCGGTGGGCACCATGCCGCCGGGCGTGCGCAGAAACAGCGGGTCTTCGAAAAGATTTCGCAGACGACGCAGCGCATGGCTCACGGCCGGCTGCGTCAAACCCAGGCGATCACCGGCGGCAGTGAGGCTGCGCAGATCCCAGATCGCAAGGAAAACGCGCAGCAGGTTCAGATCGGCGATGCCGACATGCGGCTTGGTCATGCGCTTCGCTCGCGGACAAAGGGGGCAACGCGCATCTCGCGACGCCGGTCAGTGTGTCCCGAGATTACCGTAGTTGCTGCGCATTGCAAAATGCGGCGTCGCGCCCGTGAAAGGCGGCAGCGCGTGGAAGTCGCGGCGCATCGCGTCGCGAACGGGTGACGCAAGCGCGATCGCGAGCGCGGCTGCATCGTCGAATACGACCTTGTTGCGCTGCATCGCGTTGGCTTGTGCAAAGGGCAAGCCGCTTCTGCTGTCGATGCGCGTATAGATCTCCAGCTCACGCAGCGCCGGCAGTTGCAGCATCAATGGGGGGTGATGTTCCAGGTAATGCGAAAGCCACGCGTTGAAGTTGTCGGCGATGCCTTCGTAGGCGACCAGATAAGTGCAGCGCTCGGCGTCGAATCGCGCGGTGCGTTTGTGCGTGCGAACCGCCATCACCTGCTGCGCGAAAGATTGCCGGCTCAACGCGTGACTCGCCGCAGCCTGCAACGCGCGATGAATCGCGCCGTCTTCCGCGCAGGCGGCTTCGAGCGGCGCAAGATCGTCGAAGTACCACTGCAGTACGGTCGACGGCGCATCGCTCGAGGCCGCGATGCGCGGGTCGACGTGCTGCTCCAGCGGTTCATGAACGATGAGCCTGCTCAGACCTTCGACGCCTTCCGCCGCCCGTTGCAGCGCGGCGCCGTCAAGCAGCGGCTGCATGCGCGGACCGCCGATCAGGAAAAGGCAAACTTGCATCGTCATGCCGCCTCGGCGGTGAGCAGGTGGAATCGTCTGCCGAAGTAGACGAGGCCGTTGCCTTCGCCGCATAGATCGATATGCTCGATCCGCACGAAGATCACGGAGTGCGAGCCCATCGTTTTGCTGTCGATTATCGTGCCTTCCAGCGTGGCGATTGCATTGTCGAGCACGGGGACCGCAAGGCGGCCCGCGTGCCACGCGCATTGATCGAAGCGCGCTTGCATCGAGCAACCGGTCATGCCCGCGAACACGCGCGCCGGCTCCTGGCCTTGCGCGCCCAGCACGTTGATGCATACGCGGCCGTTGCCGTGCAGCACGTCGTGCACATAACTCGACTGATTGATGCAGATGAGCATGGTCGGCGGCGAGTCCGTCACCGAGCAGACCGCGCTTGCCGTGATGCCGCATCTGCCGTGCGGACCGTCGGTGGTGATCACGTTGACCGCCGCCGCGAGGCTCGCCATCGCGTTGCGGAACTGCGTGCGTTGTTCGTCGTGCGTCATGGCCATCGCTCCTCTCACGGCTCAGGGATACGGCGTCACAGGCGGAATGCCGACGAAGACGGCTCCCGATGCGTCGTAGGTTCCTTCGCCGAGGAACGCGTGCTGCGTCACGACGATCGAATCGCGCACGAGCCGTTGCATGCGGCTCTCCCGGTAGATCGCGCCAACGCCCGCCATCTTGTACGCCTGCATCACGATGTCGGCACACGTATGCGCCGCGTGCGTCGCTGAGAGGCGTAGCAGGTTCGCTTCCGCGGGCAGCACGGGGTCGCCTGCGAGCACGGTGCGCCACGATGCTTCCGCGGTGTCGAAGAAAAACGCGCGGGCGCTGCGCCACTGCGCTTCCGCTTGCGCGAGGCCGGAGCGATAGTAGGCGCGGTCGGCGAGACGCGGCGCGCCCGTGGTGGTCTTCGTCACGCCCGACATGCCTGCCAGCAGGTCGAGCGCCGCGCGCGCGAGGCCGACGTTGACGGCGGCATGCACCTGCGCCTGATAGCTGACGGCAGGGTAGCGATACAACGGCTCGTCGATCAGCGCGACGCCGCCGCGAACGAAGGTCCATCGCTCGTCGACGTACTTGTCCTTCAGGCGCAAGTCGTGACTGCCGGTGCCCTGCATGCCGACCACGTTCCAGTTCTCGACGATTTCGACTTCGCTCGCGGGAAAGACCGCGGTGAACGGCTTACCCGCGTTTTTATCGTCTGCGCCGGCGGGAGCGCCGCCGATGCCGACGCCGATCCAATCCGCGCCCTTGCAACCGCTCGCGAAGCGCCATTGCCCGGACACGCGGTAACCGCCTTCCAGGCGCTCGGCTTTTTGCAGCGGATACAGCCCGCCGGCAAAGACCTGATCGGGCCCGGACGCATAAATTTCAGCCTGCGTTTCAACGGGCAATGACGCGAGATAGGTGTTTGCCGAGCCGAACGCGGCGACCCATGCGGTGGAGCCATCGGCAATGGCGATGCGCTCGAGCATCTCGAGAAAGCGCGGCGGCGGCAGTGCGTCGCCGCCGAAACGCTTCGGCGTACTCGCGCGAAAAATGCCTGCGCGTTTCATCTTGGCGACCATATCGCGCGGCACATGCGAGAGTGCATCGAATTCATCGCGGCGGCGCTCGACCTCGTCGATCAGCGCGTCGAGCGAAAGGGGCGCGGCGTATTCGGGGTAGTCGTTCTGCGAGTCGATAATCGATTCGCTAATCGATCGGCTAATCGATCCGCTATGAAGGGCTTGCATGCGAAGTACCTCTTGGTCAATGAAGTGATGCGTCATTCGGATCGCTGATGCGCGGCGCTGCGCATCGCTTTGGGAAAGGTCTCGCGCGCGAGCAGCGTCGCAATCGCGGTGACGAGGCCCAGGCCGCCGAGATAGATCGCAACCGGCACGGCGCTGCGATAGTGAGCCAGCATCGCGGTCGCGATCATCGGCGAGAGACCGCCGCCGAGTACCGACGACAACTCGCGGCCAATGCCAAGTCCCGAGAAGCGCAGATGCACCGGCAGCATTTCGCTGATGAAGGCAGGCTGTGCGCCTTCCAGAATGCCCAGCGTGAGGCTGTTCGCCAGCAGCAGCGCGGCGATGACCTTCCAGTATTCGCCCGAGCCCAATAGCGAGAAGTAAGGCCATGCGACCAGCACCATCGCGATGGCGCCCACGAGGTAGACCGGCTTGCGCCCGACCTTATCGGTGATGTGGCCGGACAGCAGCGAGACCGGAATCATCAGCAGCATGGAGATGGTGAGACCGCCCAGGATCCAGCTCGACTTGATGCCGAGGAACTGCCCGTATGCAATAGAGAACGCGAAGAAGATGTACGACGCGCCGCCTTCGCCGAAACGCAGGCCGAACACGGTGAGCACTTCACGCGGACATTGCTTGAGGACTTCGATCACCGGCATCCGGCTTGCGTGGCGCGTCGCCTTGACTTCCGCGAAGGCGGCGCTTTCGCCGACCGACCGTCGCATCCACAAGCCGAGTGCGACGAGTGCCGCGCTCGCGACGAACGGTATGCGCCAGCCCCAGCTCTGGAAGTCGCCGGACGGAAGATTCTGGACGAGCAGGAACGCAGCGGTCGACAGCACAAAACCAAGCGCGGCGCCGCATGGGCTCCACGCGGCGAGCGCACCGCGCCTCGATTGCGGCGCGTTCTCGTGGATGAGCAGAATGCTGCCGCTCCATTCGCCGCCCGCCGCGAGCCCCTGCAAGATGCGCAACAGCACGAGCAGCACCGGCGCTGCGATACCGATCTGGTGATACGTGGGCAACAGGCCCATGAGCATCGTGGCCGAGCCCATCGTGAGAAGCGTGAGCATCATCACGACCTTGCGGCCGTAGCGGTCGCCGATATGGCCGCACAGTACGCCGCCTATCGGCCGTGCGATGAAGCCCACGGTAAAGCCGCCAAATGCAGCAATGGTGCCGGTCAACGGATCGGTGCCGACAGGAAAGAACAGCTTGCCGAAGACGAGCGCCGCAGCGGTGCCGTAAAGGAAAAAGTCGTACCACTCGAGGATCTGCCCAAGCACGGCAGTCGTGACGGCGCGCTGCACGTTGCTCACGCCGCGGGGCGCGGGCCTCGCGGCGAGCGTCGGCGCGCTCAGATCGGGATTCACGGCGTCAGGGTTCATAGTCATTCGGATAACGAAGGTTTTTAACCCGCTTCAAATTGCTCGAAGACGGCGCGGCGCTTTCAATCGACACGGAAACGGCATGCGTCGAACAATATAAGCCGCCATGACACCGGTCAAATTCGAGCCAAAAATGCGCGATATGAATTCGGTGCATGAGCTGTCCGTGAAAACCCTCGGCATTAATAGGCAAATCAGCGATATGGATGCGGCGCGCGATATTGATTTATTTGACCGGCGTTGCGGGCGACCTTACCTTGTGACGCAGCTATCAGTTCACTTCATTGGCCATGACTCAACCGACAATCGAACGTATCGAAACGCGCCTCGTCGACTTGCCGACGATCCGGCCGCACAAGCTGTCAGTCGGCACCATGCACGGCCAGACGCTGATGCTCGTGACGGTCTATTGCAGCGACGGCAGTGTCGGTACTGGCGAAGGTACGACGATTGCCGGCATGGCGTATGGACCTGAAAGCCCGGAGTCGATGAAGCTCGCAATCGACGCATACCTGGGCCCCGCGATGATCGGCAAAGACGCCTCGCGTGTTCAGGCTTTAATGGTTCACTTGAGTAAGCTCGTCAAAGTGAATCACTTCGCCAGGAGCGCCGTCGAAACAGCGTTGCTCGATGCGCATGGACGGCGTCTTGGCGTGCCAGTCAGCGAACTGCTCGGCGGGCGTTGCCGCGATCGTCTGCCGGTTGCATGGACGCTCGCTTCGGGAAGCACCGAAAAGGACATCGTCGAAGCGGAGAAGATGCTCGAATTACGCCGGCATAAGACGTTCAAGTTAAAGATCGGCGCAAGAGATCCCAAGGTGGATATCGGACACGTAGCGCGCATCAGGAAAGCAGTGGGGGATCGCGGCGCAGTGCGCGTCGACGTCAATATGGCGTGGAGCGAGACACAGGCGGCGTGGGCTATTCCTGCACTCGCCGATGCGGGATGCGAACTGGTCGAGCAACCGGTGAATTCCGCGGCAGCGCTCAAGCGGCTAATGCGTCGCTTCCCTGTTGCATTGATGGCCGACGAAGTACTCCAAGGCCCGCAGAGCGCTTTCGACATTGCGAAGAACGATGGCGCCGATGTATTCGCGATCAAGATAGAACAGAGCGGCGGACTCTTCGCGGCACAGCGTGTCGCTGCTATCGCGGACGCCGCCGGTATAGAGCTTTATGGCGGCACGATGCTCGAAGGCGCGGTCGGCACGATTGCATCGGCGCATCTGTTTGCGAGCATTCCGAATCTGCAATGGGGAACCGAGCTCTTCGGTCCGTTGCTGATCACCGAGGAAATTCTCGTAAAGCCGCTCGATTACAGCGATTTCGAATTGACCGTGCCGGATGGTCCCGGCCTCGGCATCGAACTGGACAAAGACAGGATAAAGCGCTTTACGCGCGATGGCTCCGAGAAGGTCACACAGTAATTCCCTAAAGAGTGAGAGAGAACAATGCTCTACCACGTACGCATGGATGTCAGCATTCCGCCCGACATGCCGGCCGATAAGGCAAATGAACTGAAAGCACGCGAGAAGAGCTATTCGCATGAATTGCAGCATAGTGGCAAGTGGCGCCATATCTGGCGCATTGCAGGCGAGTACGCCAACTACAGCGTGTTCGACGTGGAAGGCAACGCTGAGCTTCACGACATTCTCATGGCCTTGCCGTTGTATCCGTACATGAAAATTTCCGTCACGCCGTTGTGCCGTCATCCTTCTTCCGTTCGCCCCGGCGACGCGTGAGGCCGACAAAGCGCGCGATGTACTGACGCGCGCCCACGCCGCTTTCCCAATACAACACGGAGACAGAATCATGAGTATCAAAGTATTTGCAACACAGGAAGTCCAAGACCTGCTGACGGCAGCCGCGAATCTCAATAGCGATAGCGGCGATAAGCGCGCGAGACAGATCACGCATCGCCTGCTAAGCGACCTGTTCAATGCTATTGACGATCTCGACATGACGCCGGATGAAATCTGGACTGGCGTGAACTACTTCAACAAGCTGGGACGAGATGGCGAAGCGGCCTTGCTTGCTGCCGGCCTTGGCCTCGAAAAGTACCTGGACATCCGCATGGATGCTGCCGACAGGCAAGCCAGACTCGACGGCGGCACGCCCCGTACTATCGAAGGTCCGCTGTATGTGGCCGGTGCGCCTGTGCGCGACAGCGTGTCGAAAATCGACCTCGATCCAGACAACGAAGCGGGCCCGCTAGTCATTCGCGGCACTGTCACTGGGCCCGATGGCGAACCTGTCGCGGGTGCGGTGGTCGAGTGCTGGCACGCGAATTCGAAAGGCTTCTATTCGCACTTCGATCCGACCGGGACGCAGAGCGACTTCAATTTGCGCGGTGCAGTAAAGACCGGTACGGACGGAACCTATGAGTTCCGCACCTTGATGCCGGTCGGTTATGGCTGCCCGCCGCATGGCGCAACGCAGCAACTATTGGACGCGCTCGGCCGTCACGGCAATCGTCCGGCGCATGTGCACTTCTTCGTCACAAGCAGTCAACACCGCAAGCTCACTACGCAGATCAATATCGAAGGCGATCCGCTGATGTGGGACGACTTCGCCTATGCGACTCGCGAAGAACTTATTCCCCATGTGGTCGAGAAGACCGGCGGCGAGGCGTTGGGTCTCAAGACTGACGCGTACAAGGAAATCGTGTTCGATGTGCGCTTGACGCCGCGCGTAGAGGGCAAGGACAACCAGTTGGTCAATCGGCTACGTGCATCGGCGGCGGCGTGATTCGCTGCGAAAGACATCGCGCAACGACAACAAGAACTGAACTAGCCGCCACGGCGACAGCCCATTATTGACAGACCTTTTCCTCGGAGACTGCAGTCGGAACTTCTTTCGGCGCAGTCTTGAAGTGACCATACGTCCTGTATGTTTTGCCTTTGACGGTCACTACTTCCACCGACTCTTTAGCAGCCGCGGCTTTCCGGTCGGCTTCGACGCTGCTATTGCGCCACGAGCCGGACTTCGAAAAAGTTTCGGGCGTAACGCTTTGTCGCGGCATCGCATGATTCGATGCCGTGATCGCAGCAGTCGCCGGATTGCTGAAGCGCGGCGGATTGCCGTCCCGTGCAGTAGCTGCATTAGCCTGCTCTGAGTTCGCGGTACTCGTGCCGATTCCATTCGGTGCCCAGCCGATTACGCCAGGGCCAATGAGCAGCGGCGACAATTCGATCGCCACGATATGCGATTGCCGGCGAGCAACGAGCAGGCATTTTTCGCCGCCTGCAGTACTTAAGGGAATGGCGCCGCTCCATTGCAGCAATGCAGGAGCCGACACGCTGGACGTTGCCGACACTCCGCCCGGCTCGCCAGCCCACACGCTCGCCGGTGGTGCCGCGGCCAGCGCATTCGCACCAGTCACCGCGGCGAGCGTCAGCATCGCGAATATCAAATGGCTCTTCATACAGTGCCTCGACTGTTCTCTCTTCGGTCCACTTTGCCATGCGCAAAGAAAGCCCTATTTGATTAGCGAAACCTTGAAGTTGTCGCTCGCGGGCGATGCCGGCTTTCCATCAGAGAGTTCGTCGTGTCCCACGTTGAGCGATGGCGCCTTGCGCGTTTCCGCTGCAGGTTGGGCCTTCACCGGCGCCGTGCGCTCGTTCGTTGCAGCCACAGGCAGACCGAGCCGGGCGCGAACAATCGGATCGCGATACTTTTCGTCCTCCGAGTATTGCGCCGCGTCGGGCGTGCGTGCAAGAGGCGCGGTCGTGCCGGGGCAGAGATGGCCCGTCGATTCGACAGCCTTGCGGTTCGCGTCGCTCTGACACAGCAATGCAAGCGCGACGTCGGTGAGGCCCATCGCGCGGAATTCGCGTGCGTCGAGTCGCCGGACGCAAGCCTGATCGACTTGTGTCGTACCGCCCGTCAGACCGAAGCCCGTCACCGAGATGCCGAAGCTGGTCGATCCCATGCAGGTGTCCGACAGTGTCGTCGTCAGTGCGGGCGCGGCGATGCTCGGCGTCGTGCGCACGGAGTACGAACTCTGGTTGTAGTCGACCGTCGCTCGCGTGTCGTACGCGTTCGTTCCCGGACCTGCCGAAGCTTTGCTGGTCGTGTCGGCGCCTGTGCCGCTGCCCGACAAGCCTCCCGTCGACGCGGTCATCGTCGGCATCGTGACCGATACGTTCACGTTGGACGAGCCGCCCGAAGCGGTGGCTCGCCCAATGCCGCCTACCGAAGTCGACGTCGAGTTCGTCGTGGCGGATGAGTTCGACGATGTGCCGATGTTGTTCAGGCTCGAGCCGCCGCCCTGGCCGATGCCGATCGAACTGGAACCCGATACGGAGCCCGACGACGAATCGGCGGTCGTATCGGCGTTAGCGGCGTGCGCGGCGCAAAGCGCAATGGCGCATGCCAGATGCAAGATAGTTTTGTTCACTTTTGTTCTCCCCAAACCCTTCTTCACTACAAACGAGGCGGCGTGCAAATGAGGCGGTGCCCATTGGGCCGCACTCGGCCCATGCACCGCCTCGAATGAGTTGCTTAGTGCCAGCCGCTGCCGAGCTTGCTCCATGCATTGGCCGCAGCGTCGGCGCCCGAGAGGCCGCCGGCTGTCGATCCGCCGAAGCCAAAGCCGCCTGCTTGCGACGTGTTGATGTGGCTCGTCGTTGCATTCGTCGTGTTACCCGTGACGCCGTAGCCCGAACCGGCCGTGGCGGACGCGTGACCGTTGGCGGCGCCGGCGTCGGTGGCGGTGAAGTGGCCGAAGCCGATCACCGCGGCGGTGGTCGAGCCGCCCGACGTCGAGCTCGAAGTGGAGCTTGTGCCGGTAGCGAAAGCGGCGACGGAAATGAACGAGAGGACTGCTGCTGCAATAAGGTTGCGTTTCATAATTGATCTCCCATAGGACGCGCGTGGTTATCCCGCTACATCGGCGCGGATATGTAGCAGGTACTGCAAGAAAATTTTTGGATTGACGCCTGTTTCAGGCGTGCGGGCAGCGGGCAAACGTCATGGAGGCAACCCGTGGCCGTCGCGTGATGCAACTGCACAAGTCGCGGAAGAGTTCGCTGCGAAGAAGTGATGTTGTCGTGGAAGAAGACAGTGCCGTGTGGCGCCATGTTTAATCGGCACACACAGGTCAGCGTTCGCGCATGTCGGCGCGACCGTGTCGGCCGCCCGCATGCGGTTTGTATTGGTGTTCATGACTGTCTCCCCGACGCATCTAATGATTGATGCTTGATGTGTTTCTGTTCTTTTGATTTCGTGCTTCTGAGTGGACTTTAGGCAAGAGGGACAGGTTCAACCGTGGGCGAACTAACACATGTGGTCATGCGACTGGGTAACGTCGCGCGCTTTGTGGGCAAGCGCTCAATATCAGCGGCGTGAGGCTAACAATCGGGCGATGCGATGGCAAGCCGGAACCTCCCCCCCGCGCAACATGTCAATACAGCAATGTCGCGCATTCAATCGGGGGTGCGAAATGACTGCCACGCAACCGGGGGCGGTGCCCCTCTCCGACGAAGACGCACGGCGCCAACTGCGCCGCGCCGTTATCGCCAGCACGATCGGCACGACGATCGAATGGTATGACTTCTTTCTCTACAGCACGGTAACGGGTCTGGTATTTGCGAAGCTGTACTTTCCGCAATCGGACCCGCTTGTCGGCACACTCCAGGCGTTTCTCATCTACGCGGTCGGCTTTATCGCGAGGCCGGTGGGCGCGGCCATTTTCGGGCATTACGGCGATCGTATCGGCCGCAAAGCCACGCTTATCGTCACGCTGCTGCTGATGGGACTCGCGACCTTCGCCGTCGCGTTTGTTCCGACGTATGCGTCCATCGGAATCTGGGGCGCGGTGATACTCACGGTGCTGCGCTTCATTCAGGGCGTGGGCGTCGGCGGCGAGTGGGGCGGGTCGGTGCTGATGTCGATGGAATGGGCGCGCACCAATGCGCACCGCGGCTTCGTCGCGTCGTGGCCGCAGTTCGGTGTGCCCGCCGGGCTATTCATCGCGAACCTTGCGGTATTGGCCATGAGCGCTATTTCCGGCGACGCGTTCCTGACCTGGGGCTGGCGCGTGCCGTTCTTCCTGAGCATTGTTCTGGTCGCAATCGGCCTCTACATTCGACTGAACATTCTCGAGACGCCGATCTTCGCGAAGCTCCTCGCGGAGCGCAAAATCGAAAAGACGCCGATGCTCGAAGTCATTCGCCGTCAGCCGAAAGACATTCTTCTTTCGGCGATTGCGCGCATGGCTGAGCAGGCGCCGTTCTACATCTTCACGGCATTTGTTTTCACGTATGGCGTAACGACGCTCGGCGCGTCTCGCGATCTGCTGTTGACGGCGGTGCTGGTCGCTTCCGTGCTCGAATTCGGCACCATTCCGCTGTTCGGCCATGTGTCCGATCTGATCGGGCGCCGCCGCATGTACATGATCGGCGCGGCCGCGGCGGGCCTCTTCGGCTTTGTTTATTTCGCCATGGTCGACACGCGCGATCCGACGTGGATTTTCGTGGCCATCGTGCTTTCGCTCGTACCGCACTCGATGATGTACGGACCGCAAGCCGCATTGATCGCCGAGTCGTTCACGGGGCGGCTGCGCTATAGCGGCGCGTCGCTCGGCTATCAACTGGCGTCGGTGATCGCGGGCGGTCCCGCGCCGCTGATCGCGACGGCGCTGTTCGCTTACTATCACTCGGGCTACGCCATTGCCATCTATGTGTTCGTTTGCGGGCTGCTGAGCCTCATTGCTGCATCGCGTCTGGGCGACTACACGAACAAGGACATCTCGCAGGAATACGACGAGCCGCAGTCGATGAGCAGCGGCGATCATGGTCATCGGCATGCGTGAACATGCGGTGCGCCGCAGCATGCCGCGCGCCGCGACTGCTGCTATCTGACTTCGCCAGTCTCGCGTTCGGGGCGGCGCACGGCGCGCACTTTTGCGCTGTTGCCGCCGCCGCAAAAGAACTGCTCGCCGCCGTCCGACTCGAGACCGGACACGCCGACGCCCGCCGGCATCTCGAGGCTTTCCAGAACTTCGCCGGTACCCGGATCGATGTGACGCAGCTCGCTCGCGTCGTCTTCCCAGGTGCCGTGCCAAAGCTCGCCGTCGACCCACGTGACGCCCGTCACGAAGCGATTCGATTGAATGGTGGACAGCACCGCGCCGGTCTCGGGATCGACCTGATGAATCTTGCGCTCGCGATATTCGCCGACCCACAGCGACCCTTCAGCCCACGCAAGTCCTGAAGCGCCGTTGCCGCCAGGCGCGGGAATCGTCGAGAGTATGCGGCCGCTGGCCGGGTCGATCTTGTGGATGCGGCCTTCGGCGATCTGGTACAGATGCTGGCCGTCGAAGGCCGTGCCCGCGTCGGCGGCGATCTCTATGCTGCGCAGCGTGTCACCGCTCGCGGGATCGAATGCGTTCAGCGTCTTGCCGGCCGCGATCCAGACATGCTGGCCGTCATAAGTGACGCCGCCCACTTGCTCGACGTCCGGAAAGGGACCGTATTCACGGATGATGGTGGCGTTTGATCGATTCATGCTGTCATCCTAATTGAGCGCGAGCGGCGCGGAGAGTAACAACGTTGTCGCGAATCCGGATGCGGGCGGCGCCATCCAGCGGCGCGCGCGTCCGCGGCCAAAAGACTGCGCCTTGCCTGCGGCCGCGAGCGAATCGAGTGTGCGCTGAACGGTGCGCTGGCTTGCGCCGAGTGCGAGCGCAAGCGCGGAACTCGACCACGACTCGCCATCGGCGAGCAGTGCGAGCATGGCCGCGTGAGTTTCTTCGACGGGACGCGCGAGCAGCACAACGCGATGCCCGTGACGCGGCATCAACGCAAAGCCGCGCCGCGTTGCACTCACTTCGGCGAGCGCGCCGAGCATCGTGCGCAGCCGGCCCATTTCGACACGCAGGCGCGCGCGATGCGAGTCGTCGGCGTGGCTCGTCCTGAAGGCGCGCGCGATCAGCGCGTCGCGCGGGACATCGGCGGGCCACGCTTCGGCGAGCTGATACGCGAGATCGAACAGCACGGGCCGCCGCGTCAGCGAGACGATCGCGCCGGTCTTCTGCACGACGTGACGGCATGCGTCGACCACGAGCGCCTCTGACGCGAGCAACGCTTCCACTTCGTCGAGCAGTAAAAGCCGCTCTTCGCCGCTTGCGATCAGACGCGCGGCCGGCAGCTTCAGCGTGTGCGAAGCGCTTTCCACTTCGGCGATCAGCGCGGGAATACGCGCTTCATAGGCGGCCTGTTTCGCGCGTGCGAATGCGACGCGAGCCGCGGCAGTTTGCAAGCGCCGCAGCGCGACGCCTGCCACGACCAGCTCATGCGCGGCCCGCAACGCAGGCGGCAAAGGCGTGGGATCGAGCGCGGCAAGCAGGCGCTCGGCGTCGTCGATATGACCGATCAGCACGAGCCGCCGCACCTCCAGATACGCTGCATGCGCGGCATTGGCGCGGTCGCCGTGGGCTTCGAGAGTCGCGCGCGCGTCGCCGAGCGCTTTGGCTGGCCATGCAAGATCGCGCGAGGCGAGGGCGATCTCCGCTTCCGCCACCACGCATCGCGCACGCGCGACGGCTTGCCGGGCGCCGAACGCGCGCGCGGCACTTCGCACCAGCGCCTTCGCCCGAATCAGATCGCCGAGTTGCGCCATGGCGATGCCGCGAAGCGCGAGCGCCGGCGCGTCGTCGCGCAAGGCGACGCGCTTCAATGCGCCGAGCGGATCACCGGCCGCGAGTGCCTGCGCCGCGGCTTGAATGAGCGGATCGGTCTTCATTGAAATCGCGCCACACTTGTCACTCCCACGGTCAGGAATCCCGGTACTAATCTAGCACGACCGCTAACCAGTACGTCGTATCGAAAGCGATCAACGACTACCGAAACCGAACGGAGAGAGTCATGACCACGACACATAAGACCGGGACACGCGAAGAATGGCTGGCCGCGCGCCTCGATCTGCTCAACGCGGAAAAAGAATTGACGCGGCGCAGCGACGAGATCGCGCGGCAACGCCAGGAATTGCCCTGGGTTCGCGTCGACAAGACGTATCGATTTGAAACCGAGCAAGGCAGTGCAACGCTTGCCGATCTGTTTGCAGGACGCTCGCAGCTTCTCGTTTATCACTTCATGTTCGGGCCGGACTACAAGGCGGGCTGCCCGTCGTGCTCGTCGATTGCGGACGGATTCGACGGCTTCGAGGTTCATCTCGCGAATCACGACGTGAGGCTGATGGCGATTTCGCGCGCCCCGCTTGCAAAGCTCCAGGAATATAAACGGCGCATGGGCTGGACGTTTCCGTGGGCGTCGTCGGCGGGCAGCGACTTCAACTTCGACTTCAATATCTCGTTCACCGAGCAGCAGCAGCGCGAGGGCACCGTCGAATATAACTATCAGCGCGGCCGTCACGCAATGGACGCCGTGCCGGCGCCGGAGCCCGTCGCTCAGTTTGCGGAGACTTGCGGAACCGACCCGTCGACGTATGCGCGCGACCGGCCAGGACTCAGCGCGTTCGTGCTCGAAGACGGCCACGTGTACCACACGTACTCGACTTATGCGCGCGGACTCGACGGCCTGTGGGGCATGTACCAATGGCTCGACCGCGCGCCGAAAGGGCGCAACGAGACGGGCATCTGGTGGCGCCGTCACGACGAATACGAGAAGCGCTGAGGCGCGTGATGGACCTCGTTAGCGTCGGCGAAAGCGGCGCGCGGTGCTCTGCGCGCGCTGTTTTCTACAGCGTCTGCGGCTTGCTGTTCGCGATCAGTGCGGGCGCGACCATCGCGGCTTGCCTGTCGATGTCGGCAATGGGCGAGTTGCCGATGCGCGGCGGCTGGAGCTTGTCGATGATGTGGATGCCCATGTGCGGAAAGACGTGGCTGCGCGTCGCGGCGTCGTTCGTCGGCATGTGGATCGCGATGATGACCGCGATGATGTTGCCTTCCGTTGCACCTGTGTTGTGGCGTTATCGCGAAGCGCTCTGTAGTGTGACGCACGCGCGGGCAGCGATGCTCACATGGCTGACCTGGCTCGCGGGCATCGGCTATTTCGCCGTATGGGCTGCATTGGGCGCGGTGGTGTTCGCGCTCGGCGCGGCCTTCGCCGCACTTCAAATGCAGGTGCCGGCGCTCTCGCAAGCTGTGCCCGTTATAGCCGGCGTGATGGTGCTGCTCGCAGGCGCGTTGCAATCCTCCGCATGGAAGGCGCATTATCTCGACTGCTGCCAACAGCCACAGGAATGCGGTCACGCTGCATTGCCGCTGCGTTCCGATGCCGCGTTACGATACGGCTTGCGCCTCGGGCTTCATTGCTGCTATTGCTGCGCGAGCTTCACCGCGGTGCTCGTCGCGATCGGCGTGATGGATCTTCTTGCGATGGCCGCGCTTACTGTGGCGATCACGCTCGAGCGTCTCGCGCCGCGTGGTCCGCTTGTCGCGCGAGGCATTGGGTTCACAATCGTCGGCATGGGTTTGCTGATGATCGCGCGAGCCGCTTCGCTCATGTAAAAGCATTCGTTGCAACGCTCAATAAAACAGAAACGAACTGATGACCCGATATATCGCTCTGCTGCGCGCCGTGAATGTCGGCGGCACCGGCAAACTGCCAATGGCTGAATTGCGAAGCATGTGCGAATCCGTTGGCTTCACGAATGTCCGCACGTATATTGCGAGCGGCAATGTCGTGTTCGACAGCAAGCTTGCCGAAGCGTCGGTGAAGAGCCGGCTCGAGCGTTGTCTCGAAGCGTATGCGGGCAAGCCGGTCGGCGTCGCGGTGCGCACGAGCGCGGAACTTGCGCAAATACTCGCGGCGAATCCGTTCAAATCGGCGGCACCGAACCGGACAGTCGCGATCTTTCTCGACGCACCGCCGCCCGCCGATGCACTCGCTCACGCAAGCGGCCAGCGCGACGAAGAAATGGCGCTCGGCACGCGCGAGATTTACGTGCACTACAACAACGGAATGGCCGACACGAAGCTCAAAATTCCCGCAGCCAAAACGGGAACCGCGCGCAACATGAACACGGTTGCGAAGCTAGTCGAGATGGCGAACGAGTAGCTTAAAGTCTTCAATCGGCGCTAATAAGAAAGGAAAGGGCGGCACAATCAATCGTGCCGCCCTTTCACAAACTGACTGCGGATTGCCGATCGCAACGTTAGCCGCTTACCGCACCTTGCCCGCCTTCCACGCCGACAGCAACTGATCGTACTTGACTGTCTCGCCCTTCGGCTTTTCGTTGGCGAGCTTTTTCCACGGCGCGTGTTGATCGGACAACCACTTCGACGGATCGCTCGCCGCATTCATCTCCGGCGCACATGCCTTCATGCCGGCCCGCTGCAAGCGCGACAACACCTGGTCCATCTCCTTGGCGAGGTTATCCATTGCGGCCTGTGGCGTCTTTTCTCCAGCGACGGCGGTGCCCACGTTCTTCCACCAGAGCTGCGCCATCTTCGGATAGTCCGGCACATTGTTGCCGGTCGGCGTCCACGCGACGCGTGCCGGGCTGCGATAGAACTCGATCAGACCGCCGTACTTGTCCGCGTTCTTCGTGAAGTAGTCGCTATGAATATCGGAGTCGCGAATGAACGTGAGACCGACAATCGACTTCTTCAGCGATACGCTCTTGGACGTCACGAACTGCGCATACAGCCATGCGGCGGCGCGCTGATTGGCCGGCGTCGACTTGAAGAAGGTCCACGAGCCGACGTCCTGATAGCCGTTCTGCATGCCGTCCTTCCAGTACGCGCCGTGCGGCGACGGCGCCATGCGCCACTTCGGCGTGCCGTCCGGGTTCGTCACGTTGCCGGGTTTCAACATCGACGCGGTGAACGCGGTGTACCAGAACACCTGCTGCGCGATCTTCCCTTGCGCGGGCACGGGGCCGGCCTCGCTGAAGGTCATGCCGGACGCTTCAGGCGGCGCGTATTTCTTGAGCCAGTCGATGTATTTGGTCGTCGCATAGACGGCCGCCGGGCTGTTGGTGCCGCCGCCGCGCGACACCGATGCGCCAACCGGATGGCAACCGTCCGGCGTCACGCGAATGCCCCATTCGTCGACGGGCATGCCGTTCGGAATGCCCTTGTCGGCTTCGCCCGCCATTGAAAGCCACGCGTCGGTAAAGCGCCATCCGAGCGACGGGTCTTTCTTGCCGTAGTCCATATGACCGTAGACTTTTTCGCCGTCGATGTTCTTCACGTCATTCGTAAAGAACTCGGCGATGTCTTCATACGCGGACCAGTTCACCGGCACGCCCAGTTCGTAGCCGTACTTCGCCTTGAACTTGTCCTGCAAGTCCTTGCGGGCGAACCAGTCCGCGCGGAACCAGTAAAGATTGGCGAACTGCTGATCGGGCAGTTGATAGAGCTTCTTGTCCGGCGCCGTCGTAAAGCTCGTGCCGATAAAGTCTTTGATATCGAGCCCAGGATTCGTGTATTGCTTGCCTTCACCCTCCATGTAATCGGACAGCGGGATGATGACGCCATAGCGATAGTGCGTGCCGATCAGATCCGAGTCCGAGATCCAGCCGTCGTAAATGCTTTGCCCGGATTGCATCGACGTCTGCAATTTTTCGACGACATCGCCTTCCTGAATGATGTCGTGCTTCACCTGAATGCCGGTGATTTCGGTGAAGGCTTTCGCGAGCGTTTTGGATTCGTAGATATGCGTGTCGATCGTTTCCGACACGACGTGAATTTCCTTGACGCCTTGCGACTTCAGTTTGTTCGCGGTGTCGACGAACCATTTCATTTCGTCCATCTGCTGCTGTTTCGAGAGCGTGCTAGGTTGAAACTCGCTATCGACCCACTTCTGCGCTTCAGGTATGCCCGCCATAGCCTGGTTCCCAAAGGCACCCGACACGATGCTTGCCACTGCGAGCGCGACGATCCGTCTCCTCTGTTGCATGGTCTTCTCCTGTGTCCTTCGTGCCCCTTCGATCTTTCCGGCGCCCGCTTGGGGCATCAGCGGAACCGGCAATTGCGAGTGCTCATTGCGTGCGTTTCGTTTCTATTCAACCTTTCCACATGATCGCGAGCAGAACCAGTAGCGAAGCCAGCGAGCCCGGCCACGAAGTCGAGCCTTCGGCGCTAATGCCGATCCACGCGAGATTCACATACGCGGCCGCGAGCAGGCCGATAAAAAGGCGATCGCCGCGCGTGGTCGCGATAGGCAGAAAGCCCTTGCGTTCATGCGTCGGCGAGCGCAGTTCCCACACGGTCATGCCGGCCAGCATCACGACGATGCAGACGAAGAAGATCGCCACCTCGGGCGTCCAGTACATCCACGTGAACATCAGACTCTCCCCATCGCAAAGCCCTTCGCGATGTAGTTGCGCACGAAGTAGATCACCAGCGCGCCAGGCACGATGGTCAGCACGCCCGCCGCCGACAGCACGCCCCAATCCATGCCGGCCGCCGATACGGTGCGCGTCATCACGGCCGCAATCGGCTTCGCGTTGACGGACGTCAGCGTGCGCGCGAGCAGCAGTTCGACCCAACTGAACATGAAGCAGAAAAACGCCGTAACGCCGACGCCCGATTTGATCAGCGGCAGAAAGATCTTCACGAAGAAAGCAGGGAACGTATAGCCGTCGATGTACGCGGTCTCGTCGATTTCCCGCGATACGCCCGACATGAAGCCTTCGAGAATCCACACGGCGAGCGGCACGTTGAACAGCATGTGCGCGAGCGCGACGGCGATATACGTGTCGGTTAGACCGACGCTCGAATAGAGCTGGAAAAACGGTAGTAAAAACACGGCGGGCGGCGTCATCCGGTTGGTGAGCAGCCAGAAGAACATGTGCTTGTCGCCGAGAAAGCGATAACGCGAGAACGCGTAAGCGGCGGGCAGCGCGACGAGCACGGACATCACCGTGTTCATCAGCACGTAGATGATCGAATTGATGTAGCCCCAGTACCAGGAGGGATCGGTGAAGATGATCTTGTAGTTGTCGAACGTGATGTGCTGCGGCAGCGTGGCGAACGTCGACATGGTTTCTTCGTTCGTGCGCAGCGAGATCGACAACATCCAGTAAAGCGGAATCAGTGCGAACAGCATATAGACGACGAGCACCAACGTGCGCATCCAGCGGCGCTTATCCTGCATGTTCGTCTCCTTCCGCAGCGGGGCCGCCTTTGCCTACGCGGCTCATCCAGTTATAGAGAATGAAGCACAGCAGCAGGATGATGAGGAAATAGATCAGCGAGAAAGCCGCGGCGGGGCCGAGGTCGAACTGGCCGACCGCTTTTTGCGTCAGGTACTGGCTGAGAAAAGTTGTCGAATCGCCGGGGCCGCCGCCCGTCAGCACGAACGGTTCGGTGTAGATCATGAAGCTGTCCATGAACCGCAGGAGCACGGCGATCATCAGTACGCCGCGCATTTTCGGCAGTTCGATGTAGCGGAAAACCGCGAAGCGGCTCGCGCCGTCGATTTCGGCGGCCTGATAGAACGCATCGGGAATGGCGCGCAAGCCCGCGTAGCAGAGCAGCGCGACGAGTGGCGTCCAGTGCCAGATGTCCATCACCAGCACGGTGATCCATGCGGCCGTGGGGCTTGCCGTGTAGTTGTAATCGAAGCCGAGGCTATTGAGCCAGTAACCGAGCAGGCCGATATCCGGGCGCCCAAAAATCTGCCAGATCGTGCCGACCACGTTCCATGGAATCAGCAACGGCATGGCGAGCACGACGAGCGCCGCCGATGCGCGCCATCCGGAAGCGGGCATCGAAAGCGCGAGGCCCACGCCCAACGGAATCTCGAACAGCAGCACGCAAGCGGAAAAGATGATCTGTCTGCCGAGCGCGTCGCGCAGATCGGGATCGGTCATGATGTTGCGAAACCACTCGGTGCCGACAAACACATGCTGCGTCGGACTAATGATGTCCTGCACCGAATAGTTGACGACCGTCATCAGCGGCAAGATCGCGGAAAAGGCCACGCAGATGAACACGGGTATCACAAGAAGCCACGCTTTCTGATTGACGGGCTTGTTCATTGCGCGGCTCCTTCTGCGTTACGTGCATCGATTCTTTCGTCATTGCAGAAGAACACCGTTTCTGGCGCGGCCACGCGCAGCCAGGCGGGCCCGTTCACCACGCGCACATGCGGCTCGAGTTTCGCGTTGAAGAGATGGCCGTCGCATTGCGCGGTAACGAGCTGGTAATTGCCGAGTTGCTGCGCGCGCAGCACCTCGACTCTGACGGCGCCGGCTTCGCCTTCGTGGGCGAGCCGCACGAACTCGGGGCGAATGCCCAATGTAAGCGGGCTCTTTGCCTGCTGATGCGCGTCGCCCAGCGCCGCGAGCGTGGCGGCGCCGAGCGTGAGACGCTGTGAGCCGATCCGCGCGCCGTCGGCGTCGAGTTCGATCGGACAAAGATTCATACCCGGACTGCCGATGAAGTAGCCGACAAACGCATGATCCGGCCGCAGAAACAGCGCATCGGCGCCGCCTTTCTGTACGACGCGGCCGTTCGTCATGACGACGACTTCATCGGCGAAAGTGAGCGCCTCGACCTGATCGTGCGTGACGTAGATCAGCGTGAGCTTCAGTTGCTGATGGATCTTTTTCAACTGCCGGCGCAGCATCCATTTCATCGCCGGATCGATCACGGTCAGCGGTTCGTCGAACAGAATCGCCGCGACGTCCTGGCGAACGAGGCCGCGTCCAAGCGATATTTTCTGCTTTGCGTCGGCCGCGAGATTGCTGGCCTTGTGCGGCAGATCGCGCGTCATGTCGAGAATTTCCGCGACTTCGTGCACGCGCTTTTTTACTTCGGCGGCGGGCATCCTGCGGTTGCGCAGCGGAAACGCGAGGTTGTCGAACACGGTCATCGTGTCGTAGATCACCGGGAACTGGAACACCTGCGCGATGTTGCGCTCGCGCGCGCCGAGCGCGGTCACGTCGCGTCCGTCGAACAGCACCTTGCCCTCGGACGGCTTGACGAGGCCCGACACGATATTGAGCAACGTGGTCTTGCCGCAGCCCGACGGCCCGAGCAGCGCATAAGCGCCGCCGTCTTCCCACACCATGCTCATGGGCTGCAGCGCGTAGTCGTCGAGTGTCGCGGGCTTCGGACGATACGCGTGCGCGAGATTCTGGAACTCAATGCGCGCCATGAGCGGCCTCCGGGCTCGATACCAGTTTCGTATCCGCGCCGAACACGAACAGTTCGTCAGGGTCGATGAAAACGTTGAGTTCGGTGCCGAGCTCGATCTGATGCACGCCCTGCAACTGCGCGACGAGGTCGATGCCGCCCGTGAGCGTGCGCAAATGCAGATAGGTTTCCGAGCCGCTCAACTCGGCCAGTTCGAGCCGGCACGGAACGGCCACTGCATGCGGCGCTTTCGCGTGAAGACGCAAGTGCCCTGGCCGTATGCCGATGCGGCATGCGCCGTTTGCAGCGGTGCCTTGCCGGAGCGGCACGTCGACGCCGATCGGCAGACGCGCGCGGCCGTTGCCGTTGAGCTCGCTCGTCAGCATGTTCATCGGCGGATCGTTGAAGACGGCTGCTGCATCGACGTTGACCGGCGCGTTGTAGACGTCGAGCGTCGGACCGAATTGCAGCACGCGGCCTTTATCGATGATCGCGGTATAGCCGCCGAGCAGCAGCGCTTCGAGCGGCTCGGTGGTGGCATAGACCACGGTCGTCTTGCCGTCTGCGAAAAGCGTGGTCAACTCCATGCGCAATTCCTCGCGCAGCTTGTAGTCGAGATTCACGAGAGGTTCGTCGAGCAGCACGAGCGACGTGCGCTTCACGAGCGCACGCGCGAGTGCGCAGCGCTGCTGTTGACCACCCGACAGTTCGCTCGGCCGCCGCTCGAGCAGATGCTCGATATGCAGTTTCCCCGCGACCTCGAGCACGCGCCGGCGAATTTCCGCCGAATCGGTCTTCTGCAACTGGAGCGGCGACGCGATGTTCTGGAACACGGTCATCGCCGGATAATTGATGAACTGCTGATAGACCATCGCCAGATTGCGCTGGCGCACGCTGACGCCTGTCACGTCCTGGCCGTCCACCAGCACGCGGCCCGCGTTCGGCCTGTCCAGTCCCGCCATCACGCGCATCAGCGTGGTCTTTCCCGCCTGGGTCGGACCCAGCAGCACATTGATAGCGCCTGGCACAAGACGCAAATCCACGCCGTACAGATACGGTTGCCCGCCAGAAACGACACTGACTTGCTCCAGTTCCAGGACCAAATTGTTCTCCTTTCAGGCGCGCGCGATGCGACCGTCAAACCGCAGCTTGACGATGGCATCGATTGGGTTGCACTTTTATTACACGCAGCAGACAGAATTTCCCTTTTGTTGGTTTGCGTTTAAATCGGGGTTAACCTTACGAAAGGCGGAAATAGAGAACCTCGTCGATACGGGTCTCCGTAAAGGGCCTACCAAGCCGTTTTCTGTCGGGCATATACCCAGCAAGTGGGAAAGCGGATTCGCGCCACTATTTGGCGGAATTAACCTTTTGCCGAACGTTTACGTGATAATCGGTACGCACGCTGCCGGTTTCGAACCACTAACCACTAAAAATGCGCAGGTCATGGCTTTTAGCGAACCAAGGTCTCCATTTTTCCGGTGGCTCGTGTCTTCGGCTCAGAATCTGAGCGCGGAGAACCGCCAGATACTTCTCGCCAATCTTTTCACACGCACCGCGTCCATCGTCTTCGCATCCATTTGCGAAATCAGCGTCTGCGCGACCGCTTACTATCTGCACCCGAGCTTGCTGTATGCGACGTGGACGGGCGCCGTCGTCGCGCTGCTGATCGTGCGGCTCGCGCTCATCTGGTCGTGCCGCCGCCGCAGCGCACTGGGTCTGCCCACACCTACCGCCGCCTTCCTGTTTGCAAGCGTTCTGTGGAGCGCGTTGTTCGGCCTGGGCGCTTTGCTGTGCAACATCAGCGGAGACGCAACGCTTTTCCTGCTTGGCAATGTTTGCGCGGTCGGCGTTGTCGGCGGACTCGCGGGACGCAATGCAGCCACGCCGCGGCTCGTGATGCTGCAGATCGTCTTCATCATCGGTTTGCTGGGCGTCGGCGCGGCGCTGTCGCCGGGCTCCGGAAAACTCGTGCTTCTCTTTCAGGCGCCGTTTTGCGCCGCCGGTTTTCTCACGGTTGCGCTGCGCAGTAATCGCGATACGGTTGCGCTGCTGCTCGCGCGCGAAAGCAGTCAGCGGCTCGCGCATCACGACAGCCTCACCGGCTTGCCGAATCGTGCGCGCATCAACGAATTGCTGTTCGAGCGCACGGCGGTCAGCGCGTCGCAGCGCGACGGATTGTTCGCTGTTCTATTGATCGACCTCGACGGCTTCAAGGCGATCAACGACAGTCTCGGCCACGCCGCGGGCGACCAGATTCTTCAGGAAGCCGCGGTTCGCCTGCGTGAAGTGATGCCGGCCACCGACATCGTCGGACGCCTGGCCGGCGACGAGTTCGTGGTGATCTCGGAAGCGCCAGAGCCGTCCCGCGATGTGCGGCTCATCGCGGACAGCATCGTCAAGACGCTGGCGCGCCCGTTCGTACTGACGGAAGCGCTCGTGCACATCGGCGCGAGCGTGGGCGTGGCGCTGTACCCCGAGCACGCGTGCACGGGTCCGCAATTGCTGATTTGCGCCGACCGCGCGCTGTACGCGGTCAAGCGCAGCGGCAAGAGCGCTTATCTGATTTTCGATGCACACGAACATGTCTCCGACGAAAGCCTGAGCCTGTTGCGCAGCGACCTGGAAGGCGCGTTGCGCACGTTCATCGGACTGCGCATGGAGTATCAGCCGATCCTGGACCTCGCAAGCGGCGAGGTGACGGGCCGCGAAGCGCTGATTCGCTGGACGCATCCCACGCGCGGCGAGCTCTCGCCGTCCGCTTTCATTCCGACTGCCGAACGTACCGGGCTGATCCTCGCGCTCGGCGAGTGGGCGTTGCTGCAGTCGTGCAAGGAAGCGGTCATGTGGCGCGACAAGGTGCCGGTCGCGGTCAACGTGTCGCCGGTGCAATTGCGTGAGGAGGCATTTGCGTCGATCGTGGCGGGCGTGCTTCGCAAGACGCGGCTTCCGCCCGAGCGCCTGAACATCGAGGTGACGGAGACAGTGCTTCTGAACGACGACGTGGTGACCCGGCGCAACATCTCGCGGCTGCGTGCATTGGGCATCGGTCTTGCGCTCGACGATTTCGGCACCGGCTTCTCGACCATGTCGACACTCGTGCGCTTCACGTTCGACAAGCTTAAGATCGACAGCTCGTTCGTGAAGGAGTCAGTGCATCGGCGCGAATCGGCGGCAGTGGTGCGAGGGATCGTCGCATTGGCGCGCGAGATCGGCATGCCGACCACGGCCGAAGGCATCGAAACCCAGGAGCAGCTCGATTTCGTGCGGCGCTCCGGCTGCACGCATGCGCAAGGCTTCCTGCTCGGCAGACCGGTGCAAGGCTGTGAGATCGCGCGTATCGACGACAAGCTGCCCGTGCAGTCCGTGCGCTCCGTGAACCAGTCCTGAGCCACGGCCTGTATTGCAAACGCGAGGGTTCTTATCCAACAGCGAACGGCGAGGCAAATGTGGATTCGACCTTGAAATTCCAGCTACGGCTTACCGTATCGCCGGAACTTGCCGATGCGCTGCGCACCGACCCTTCGGGCGCGGCGCACGCGGAACTGCAACGTATCTTGCATCGGCATGATGCGACGCTGAAATGCCAGTACGACGCATTCGCGGACTACGTGAGCGAGGCCGAGCGGCTCGGCACCGAGAAGTACTCGCTTTATCAGTGGACGCGCGAAACGATCCGGAATCCGGCGAAGAAAGCAAAGTACCTGCGATCGTTCACGGTCTATGTGAAGGGCGAGCAGATCTACGACAAGCAGATCGCCGATGCGATGGAGAACGAACTATTGAAGCTCGCCGGCGTAGACAGCCCAGGTGGCATTGAAAGCGTTTCGAAGTTCGACACCAATCCCGCGAATAGTCCGCAGCCGCCAAAGCGTTAGCCGCTTGCGCGTCATTTGCCCGTCGCTTGCTCATTAGCAGTTAGCCCTTTTCATTCAACTGTCACCGTTTCGCGACTAGGATCACTGGTCAAAGCCGCCAGTCCTTCCTACCCACAAACACAGACATGTCGAATACAAAGAACGCTAATGCCTCGCCAGCCGATCAGGGCGCATCCATCGTTTCGCGTCGCGGGTTTCTGAAGTTCGCGGGCGCATCGGGTCTTGCCGGCGCGGCCAACGCGCTGTCGACGGCACGCGCCGCGAGCAGCACGCCGGACGGCACGCCCGAGCAGATCCATCTGACGTGGGGCAACGATCCTTCGAGCGACGTCACCGTGTCGTGGACGTCGCTCGCGGCTGCCGTGAAGCCGCATCTGCGCATTGGCCGCATCGGCGACGCGAAGCACATCGTGCATGGCGTGCAGACCACTTACACCGACGGCCTGAACGGCGACGTCGTGTTCAGCTATCACGCGCGCCTGCGCGACCTGAAGCCCGACACGAGCTATGAATACGAGGTCACGGCCGAGAACGACAGCAATGCCGCGCAGCCTTTCACCGGCAGTTTCCGCACCGCGCCGCGCGGCCGCGCGCCGTTCCGCTTCACGAGCTATGGCGACCTCGCGACGCCGAACACCGGCTGGGTGCTGTCGTCGCCGCAAAGCCGCTTCGCGGTGCAGGCCGTGGAGCGCTTTCAGCCGCTGTTTCATCTGCTCAACGGCGACCTCTGCTATGCGAACCTGAATCCCACGCAGCAGCCGCAAGTGTGGCGCGACTTCGGCAACAACTGCCAGAACTCGGCGGCGAATCGTCCGTGGATGCCGTGCCCCGGCAACCATGAAATCGAATTCCATAACGGCGAGCAAGGCTTCGCGTCGTATCTCGCGCGTTATGCGCTGCCCGACAATCACACGCGTTTTCAGGGCCGCTGGTACAGCTTCCGCGTAAGCTCGGTGCTGTTCATTTCGCTCGATGCCGACGACGTCGTCTATCAGGACGCCGCCGCCTTCGTCGCCGGACCGGCCCCGCTCGTGCCGGCCGCAAGCACCGGCAATCCGCCGATCCAGCCAGGCACCTCGTTCTATGTGCGAGGCTACAGCGATGGCGAACAGACGCGCTGGCTCGAAAAGACACTGCGCCACGCGGCCGACGATCACGACATCGACTGGATCGTCGTGCAGATGCACCAGGACGCGCTGAGTTCGTCGAAGACAGGCAACGGTTCCGACAAAGGCATTCGGGAGGCATGGCTGCCGCTCTTCGACCGCTACGGCGTGGACCTCGTGCTGTGCGGCCACGATCACGACTACGAGCGCAGCTACCCCGTGCGCGGCTGCAATCACCACAAGGGCACCGACATCGCCACGGGCCATCCGGTCGATACCTTGCAGCCAAAGCCGGTGATGTCGGCGATCTCGGCGGGCGCGTCCACGTTCGATACGAGCCAGGGCACGATCCACCTGATCCTCGGCGGCGGCGGCACGAGCGCGCCGCTCGATGTCTATGGCGTCGATGCAGGCACCGGACTGCCGCAAGCGCGCATCTTCACGCGGCCGAATCGTCCGGTGCCGGGCACGACCGCGGGCACCTTCGTTCGTGCGAGCGCCGATGCCGTCGAAGATGCGATCTGGTCCGCGCAACGCGATACGGGCACGGGCTACGGCATCGCCGTGTTCGATCACGATCCGGGTCACGCGGGCGGCGAGACGACGATCACGATGAACTACTACCATGCGCCCGGCGCCGATCAGACGCCGACCGCGAACTACGAATTGTTCGAAACGATCGAGCTAAAAAAGAAGCGCAAGCGCTGAGGCGGGCGGACAGTAAAAAGGTAAAAATGACGGCGCTACATCATTTGTTACACGTCTTACCGGTAAGCCGTGCAGTGGTTACAGAGGGCTTTCATGTCACCGGTTATACTCGGCGCCGTCTCATAAAAACCAAAGACCTTTTATGTCCAGAAAAATCCTCCAGATTGTGGCTGTCGCGGCGCTTGCGAGCGCGGCGTCCTTGTCGGCTGTGGCCGGCGACATGAACAATGCGCTGGGCGGCGCGCTCGGTGGCGTTGCGGGTGCGGCACTGGGCGGCGCGGTCGGTGGCAGCACGGGTGCCGTGATCGGCGGCGCCGTGGGCGGCGGCGCGGGCGGCGCAGTGACGTCGAACCGCCGCGAGCGCACGGGTGCGATCGTCGGCGGCGCGCTGGGCGGCGGCGCGGGCACGGCAGCCGGCAATGCAATGGGCGGCCGTGGCGGCGGCCTCGTCGGCGCAGCCCTGGGTGGCGGCGCGGGCGCGGCGCTCGGCGGCAACATCTCGCGCTCGAACTCGTATTCCGACGACTACTCGCGCGGTTATCGTTCGGGCAAGAAGCGTCATAAGCATCGCCACTACGACTAAGCAGCACGCAGTAGCGTAGTGCGGTGAAGGCCGCGAAAGCCTGGTGCGCCGCGCGAGCGGCGCTTGCTTCGGTGAATCGAGGCCGGGCTTTTTCAGCCGACGTGCTTCAAAAAGTCCTTCAAGCGCGGCGTGGGCGGGTTGTCGATCAGCTCGCCCGGCGCGCCATCTTCCACGATGCCGCCGTTGTCCATGAACAACAGGCGCGTACCGACACGCTTCGCGAAGCCGATCTCGTGCGTGACGACAATCATCGTCATGCCCTCCGTCGCGAGATCCTGCATGACCTTCAGCACTTCATGACGAAGCTCGGGATCGAGTGCCGAAGTCGGCTCGTCGAACAGCATTAGCTTCGGCCTGATCGCCAGGGCGCGCGCAATTGCGACGCGCTGCTGCTGCCCGCCGGACAACTCGGACGGATAGTGATTCGCGCGCGATTCGAGCCCGACCTTGTCGAGCAGCGCCATTGCCTGATCGCGCGCTTCGGCTCGCGATGCGCCGCGCACCTGAATCGGGCCGAACATCACGTTTTCGAGCGCGGTCATTTGCGGGAACAGGTTGAACTGCTGAAACACCATGCCCGCTTCCAGACGGATCGCGCGGATGTCCGACGCATTGCCTTTCACGCTCAGGCCGTCCACGAGCAGTTCGCCGCCGCTGATTTTTTCGAGTGCGTTAATGCAGCGGAGCATGGTCGACTTGCCCGAGCCCGACGGCCCGACGACCACCACGACTTCCGAACTCTCGATGCGAAGATTGATGTCGTTGAGCACCGGCAGATGGCCGAAGCTCTTTGAGACGCGCTGAAATTCGATCATGCTCATAGAATTCGCATCCTTCTTTCGACGACGCGCAGCGACAGCGTCATGACACCGGTCAGGACCAGATAAATGACCGCGACGGCGGACCAGATTTCCACCGCGCGAAAGTTGCCGGCGATGATCTCCTGACCCTTGCGCGTCAGTTCCCCGACGCCGATCACGATAAACAGCGACGTGTCCTTCAAACTGACGATGCACTGATTGCCCAATGGCGGAATCAGGCGTCGAAATGCAAGTGGCCCGACGATCTTCATCAGCACGCGCGGCGTCGAGAGTCCCATCGCGAGGCCTGCTTCCATCAAGCCCTTCGGGATCGACAGCAAGGCTCCGCGCACCACCTCGGCAAGATAGGCGCCCGAATTCACCGTAATGGCGATGATGGCGGCGGTCAGCCCGTCGATTCGCAAATGCGCAAGCAACGGCAACGCGAAGTAGAGAAACATCACCTGAACCACAATCGGTGTGCCGCGTATCAGTTCGACGTAAACCTGCGCAATCACGTTTAGCGCAAGCGGGCCGTAGGCGCGGCATGTGCCCGCCACGACACCGACGATAAAGCCGCCGATCAAGCCCACGAAGGCGATGAATACAGTCAGTTCCACGCCGTCTATCAGATCTGGAAGCGCACTCCAGATCACTGTCCAATCGAATTCCACGAACCGCTCCTTAGAGGTGCGTCTGCCGCGCGGCGGGAACTGCCGCACGGGACGTCGCAACGATTACGATTTGGGCGGCTCGGAGCCGAACCACTTCTTGTAGAGCGTCGCATAGCGGCCGTCGGCCTTCATCTTCGCGAGTTCCGCGTTGACGCTCGCGACGAGCGGACTGCCCTTCGGAAAGCCGATGCCGTACTTGTCGCCGCTCACCGGCGTGCCGGCGACCTTGACCTTGCCTTTACCGGCCGTGCTCGCGAAATACAGCACGTTGGGCGTGTCGTGCATCGCGGCGTCGACGCGGCCCGCTTCGAGCGCGAGGTACGCCTGGTCGATGTTCGGGAACTGGCGGATTTCCTTCGGCTTCAGATGCGCCTTGATCCAGTCGATAGTGGCCGTGCCTGTTTTCGCCGCGATCACCTTGCCGTTCAGATCGTCGATGGACCGGATGCTCGTGTTGCCGCTTTGGACCATCGCGGCGAGGCCGCTGTCGTAGTACGGGTCGGAGAAGTCGATGGCTTTCCTGCGCTCCTCCTTGATCGTCATGCCCGACAGCGCGACGTCGATATTTTGCGTCTGCAACGCGGGAATGAGGCCGCTGAAATCCATCGGCTGGACCTTGTATTTCCAGCCCAGGTCTTTCGCGATTTCGGCCCACAGGTCCAGGTCGAAGCCGACGTACTTGTCGCCCTGCTTGAATTCGAAGGGCATGAACGACGTGTCCGTGCCGACCACGAGTTCTTTGGTGTCCGCGCGGGCGAGCGCGCTGCCGAATAGCGCGGCCGCAACGAGGGACATGAGGAAGACGCGACGTACCATGATTTTCTCCGCATTGATTGACGATGAACACGCGTTGTGTCTACAACATGCGGTGTTCCGTCGGCATAAGCGACAACATATGTTGTCAATGCGGATACTACGACATCAAAAAGTTTGGCAACAGGAATTTTTGTCGATGAAAACCCTGGCGTGACGCCACGTGCCCGCCGCGGTGGACGCTCGTGCGAAACAAAGGCATAAAAAAGCGCCGCTGTTGCGGCGCCTCGAGCGAGTCTCTTATGCGAAGGTATCGCGGCTGCGGCTACGCCGTCATGACTTCGACGTGAACGCCGCGACCGCTTCCCTGAAACGGCTGCTGCCGTACACGCTCTCGATCAGATCCTCGTCGTCGAGCCGCTGATCGATCACGATGCGGCGCAGGCTTTCTTTCACCGCGTGCTGCGTGACGGGCGAAAGCGCAATCAAACGTTGCGCGAGCGAGTGCGCCGCTTCCTGCAATGCGTCTCGCCCGCAGATTTCGTGCACGTATCCGCACGCGAGCGCTTCTTCGGCGCTCAGATAGTCGGCGAGCATCAGCATCTTCTTCACGCGCGGTGTGCCGAAGGCTGCCTGAAGCCGCGCGATATTGCGCGACGACAGCGTGTTCGACAGCGTCTTCGCAATCGGTGCGCCGAAGCGCGAAGCGTCGGTGCACACGCGAAAATCGCAGGCCGTCGCGAGCGCGAGACCGCCGCCCACCGCCCAGCCGTCTATCACCGCAATGGTCGGCATGGTAATTCGCTCGATAGTGTCGATCACGCGCTCGACGAACGCTTCGTATGCGAGCCCATCGCGGCCGTCGCGGAAGTCCTTGAAATAGCCGATGTCCGTGCCGGAAATGAACGACTTGCCGCCTGCGCCGCGCAGCAGAATGCAGCGCACGTCGTCGTTCGCTTCGCATTGCGCCACGAGTGCAAGCAGCGACTCGTACATGTCGAGCGTCATCGCGTTGTGCCGCTCGGGTCTGTCTATGAGGATTTCCGCCGCGCCCGAAGCGTGAACGGTCAGACGAACCGGTTCGCTCATGACGCGGCTCCGTTGATTTCGGCGAAGATCTCGTCGTTGTGCTCGCCGAGCAGCGGCGGATGGCGGCGCACGGTCGGCGGCGTGCCGAGCAGTTTGACCGGAAAGCCGATGTTCTTGACCTTGCCCTCGTTCGGGTGATCGATCTCCATGCACATGTTGCGATGCTGTGCGTGCGCGCTGGCAAATGCTTCGGGATACGAAAGAATCGGTCCCGCTGGAATGCCGGCCGCCAGCAGCAGATCGACCCACTCGGCGCTGTCCCGTTTGCCGAACTCCTGTTCCAGCACTTCGATCATCGCCTCGCGATTTTTCAGTCGCAGCGACACGCTCGCGTAATCCGCGTGATTGATCAGATCGCGCCGATCCAGCGTTTCGCACAGCCGGGTCCATAGCTTCTGGTTGGTTGCGCCCATCACGAAGTAACCGTCGCGTGCCTTCACGGCCTGATAGGGTGCGCTCATCTTGTTGCTCGTGCCGAGCGGTGTCGGCGGGACGCCGGTGCCCCAATAGTCGGACATGTCCCAGATCGAGAAGGCCATGATCGAGTCGAACAACGACGCGTCGATATGCTGGCCTTCACCGCTTCGCTGCGCGCCGATATACGCCGACAGCAGACCGAACACCGCGAACATCGCACAGCCGATATCCGCGACCGGAACGCCGGCTTTCACGGGCTTGCCGCCTTTGTAGCCCGTCACGCTCATCACGCCCGACATGGCCTGCGCCATCAGATCGAAGCCGGGCCGCGACGCCCACGGCCCGCTTTGCCCGAAGCCGGAAATGCTCACATAGACGATCTTTGGATTGATCGCCTTGATGGACTCGTAATCGATCCGCAAACGCTGCACGACGCCCGGCCGATAGTTCTCGACGATGACATCCGCGGTTTTCGCGAGCTTGTAGAACATCTCGCGCCCTTCGTCGCTTTTCAGATCGAGCGTGACGGAGCGCTTATTGCGGTTGAGGTTGAGAAAACCCATGCTGTCGGGGCCTTTCATCTTGAAGCCCATCGAACTGCGCGTCTGGTCGCCCTCGGGCGGCTCGACCTTGATGACGTCCGCGCCGAGGTCGGCCAGCATCATGCAGGCGAACGGCCCCGCCATGACCTGGCTCACGTCGAGCACGCGTATGCCTTGCAGCGGTAGATGCGTTGATTGCGTCATGTCGGGCTTCCTCCTCGGTCGGTGAGTCATGTTGTGACTCCACTGTCGCCGGGCAGAAGCATTGCCGCAAGAATCGCTGCGTCATGGCTGGTTTCGCGGATCGCGAAACCGTCGCGCGTGTGTGCTCCAGCTAGACCGCTAGACTGCTAGGCACCCGCCAGCAACTCCGCGACGACGTTGCGCAGCGTTTGCTCCTGCGCGTGCCCTTCCACACAAGAGAGCACGTAACTTCGCCGCGACCAGTCTCCGTCGAGTTCGACCGATGCGAGCGATGCCTCGGGATGAAAGCTCTGCAACACATCGGGCGGCATGAAGCCGATGCCGAGCCCATGACGCACCATCGCGAGCATGGTGTCAAAACCGTTGACGGTCAGGTTGTCCGGGAACAGCCGGCCGCGGCTGCGATACGCGCGCTCCACGGCGGACAGCACGGCCGAGCCCTTGCCGAGGCTCACAATGGGAAGATCGAGAATGTCGTCGATGCCCACTGGCCCATTGCCGAATTCAAAATGCGCGCGGCTATAAACCAGCACGAGGCGGTCTTCTCGGTATGCGCATTTGTCCAGATCGAGAAAGCCGCTTTTCTTCTCGTAGATGCCGACGTCGATCACTTTGTCGCGCAGCAGTTGCTGCACGATCTTGCTGTTTTCCTCGACGATTTTCAGCGCGATGCGCGGATACTTGCGCTGAATCCCGGCGATTTCACGCGCCAGAAACTGAATGA
>Ga0209795_10000130_pt1 | contig 71072 bp, 71 predicted proteins | sample AgamicOrMarz_FD_187166 | JGI IMG/M metagenome (GOLD analysis project Ga0209795, IMG submission 187166) | Agave microbial communities from Guanajuato, Mexico - Or.Ma.rz (SPAdes) (version 2) | ecosystem: Host-associated > Plants > Phyllosphere > Phylloplane/Leaf | place: Guanajuato, Mexico...
GCCCGGTGCCCGGTAACTCTCTACATCTATGACGTGACGGACGGCACGACCGCGCAACACTTTAGCTTAGCGGGGCAGCGGCTCTTAGAATCCGACAGCGAAGCGGATTAATGAGTTCACGGCCTAACCAAAATCAATTACAACTCTTGCAACTTCAACGATGGACTTCCGGTGACCGTCAAGTTCGCACGGATGGTTGGTGATGTGCTGACAATGGGCTCCGCCGCCAAAGGCGAGAAGAAACAACCTTTCAAATTCTACATCTGAAATCGTAAAACGAACGACTCTTATGGTTTTCTTGACTATTTCGAACCGAGAAAGACCTCCTATCAGGTGTCGTGATGCTCCTCTGTACTATTAATGCCGGGTATGTGGATTGCGTCTGCGGTGACTAAGTTCTTCCGGTCCTTCACGTTAGATGGGACGCCTGGCCCAAGTACAGTCGCGCCGGATAGCTCCATCGTTACAACTTGCTGATTGAGTTCGTACAAAAAGGCGAGAGGGTCGTCCGACTTTTTCATGCCGTATGCGGCACGGACTGCTTTATCGAGTTTTGAATGGGCCTCTTTCAAGGGAGAGCTGCCTGGAACTTCGAATGTGCGATAGAGGGAACGAAACGAAAGTGTGTGCTCACTCATGAGCTCATGCCGCAGCCTCCGAACCTCGCGCGCGGCCGCAGCCACTTCTTTGACAGCGCTTTCACTCGGTGACTGTGGCCACGGGAAGGACGTGAATATGGTGTCGTTGGTATAGCGGAAATCGCGCTTGATCGTTGAACAACGCGCAAGAAACCAACGCCAGTGCGCATCCGATTGCAGAATACCAAATGAATAGTCATCCTCAAAGGCGAAGATAGTAAGGGCAGAATCGGGTCTTACGTCTGGACCCAAGAACACGAAAACAGGCCGCTTGGTATGCCTTACGCATACGATATATCTCGAGAGGTTTTCGACGGCGTCAAGCATTTCCGTCCTTCGACGCTTCAATCGCCACCAAGTTTTGAGTCGGTTTTGGTGTTCGCCTGTTTCTCGCCCAGTTTCCACAAGTTCCTTTTTTGCATTCTCCTCCCATTTTGGCAGAACGCGTTTCTTTACAATTTCAAGTGTATCTTTGTGTTTGGAAGCCTGGAAGATCGTCGCATTGCCGAAATCAATCAGGTATTCTGGAGTCCTAGTGTAGCTTTCGGACAATAACGCGTTGCCGTTAAGATATGGAAATACTACATCCGAAATCGACGCATCTTTTGTAGCCAATTCGGATAGCTCCTCGCGAGAGATCCGGAACCCCGTGTGACCGGGCTGCTGCCCCTCAAAACATAGCTTTGTGTTGGTGTTGCAATTAAGATCGTCAGCCAGCGATACGTCCACACCAGACGTCAACGCGCTAGTAATATGTTCCACTACCTCGCGTTTCCAGTCGGAATCACGGCGATCACCCAACTGTTCATGCAGAATGCACTTTCCGATATGTGGGCCATTGAGCCAATTAACGATCGAAACGTTTACAACTGCTTCTCCCGACCAAACTTGTGATGTAACGGCCTCGGTGATCGTTCCGCCGTTTGCGACGACATAATCTAGTCCCCCCTCCCTAGAGTAATTCTGACGAATTGTATTGGTGCCAACCAAGCCGGCTCTCCCGGAGAACGGGCGTTCGTCAGAATTGGGAGGAAGGTGGTCATGGGTCTTCCGAAACCAGTAAACGCAATAATCCGCTCTCCCAGGAACATCTGGGTAGGCCCGTCTAAGCTTGTCAACATACTCTCGACCATGTTCTACAGTTAGTTTGCGGGCATCGAGATACGGAGGATTTCCAATTATGGCGTCAACCTCCGGCCAGTCGACAAAAAGCGCATCGTCACGAATGAAGTTGGCGTCGAGGTTATCGAGTGGCAACGCTTCATCGGAGCTTAAGGGCAACTCGATCTGTTCGCGCTGGAGTACGTCTATTGCCTCATCGAGCGCTAATTTTTTGGCAAGCATGAGAGTGACTTTAGCTAACTCGACGCCAAAGGAGTCGCGGTCTATTCCATAAAATTGCTTCGGACTGATCAGCGAGATCGTCTTTGCCTGCTCTTCGAAATTTGCCGCGCTAACCGACTGCTTCAGCTTAGCCATGAGCGCGATCTCGACGCGAACAAGCTCTCGATAAGACAAGTAGAGAAAGTTTCCGCTACCGCATGCCGGATCAAGGACCTTAAAGTTCATTAGGTCGGATCGGAGCTTGATAAGCTCCTTCATAGTGGAAGCTTTGCCAATGCGTTCAAGCCACGGCTGCGAAATGGTTGGATTTACGATTCGAAGAATGTCGGCTTCCGACGTGAAATGCGCCCCAAAAGCGTGTCGCTCCTCAGAATCCATGCTCTGCTGGAAAATCGTTCCGAAGATCGCCGGATTTACCTTTGACCAATTCTTAGTCGCTGCGCCTTCGTCGCCACCAATGAGCTGAAGCTCGTAAGCCGTGAGTTCGATTGGCTCTACCTGTCGAAATATTCCACCGTTGAAGTAGGGGACGCCGCGGAAACGGCCTCCCTCGGCGGGATGTTTTGTGTCCATTTGCTTGAACAGGCTCCCAAACAAGTCGAACGAGCTCTGCGACTTGTTGAGACAATCACTAACGATGTTGTAGACGATGTTTTCAGGTAGTAGCCTGATGTCTTCAGCGAACATCGCAACAACAAGTTGCAGCACGAAGCGCTGAGCTCTTGATCTATCAACGCCTCGGGAAACGAAGCTATTAAAAAGTTGAGCTACTTTATCAGCTGCTTCACGTGATACGGCTTCGCGATCGTTTCCGAAAACTGGCTCAGGATCCTCGGAAAACAGAAAGTTTAGTGCTGTGTACCGCAGCGAGAGCTCTTCCATCGCAACGATGTCAACGGGCTCATCGATTTGTTTATCAAAGTCGTAGATCCAGAACTGATCGAAATTGCACAGGACGACATATCGTGGGCGGTTGGGAACCGCGTGTATCCAGTAGTTGAATGCCTGCTGGTAGTGATGAAAGAGGTTCTCGCCCCTCTTCTTCATCTCAATAAGGACGCGAGGCTTCCATATCAGATCGGCAAAGCTCGTGCCTCTGGTAGCCTTTTTCTTAATCCGGAACTCAAGTTCCGCTCCGGCCTCTTTGTAGCCCTTGTGACCAAAAGCTTGAAAGAGCCGGTCACAAAATACCTGCGCTTCCCCTTTCTCATCGCCTTTGAGCAGGCGCGCATAATAAAGGAATTGATCAATCTTATCCGTCACGTCGCTCATCGATATCCGCTCAAATTGGTTTCTACGCTCTTTGGGCAGAGCGCTCCTTCTGCTCGACGCAACATCGCATACATTCCCTAAGAAGTTGCGCCGTCGAATTGTCAATGGTGTGTGCGCAGAGGTTTCCCTAGCAACCTGCAAATGCTGCTGTTCTTTTACGGGGCCAGCGATTCTGATCGTTTCAAGTCCGCCTATCATCGTTGAGCCAGCTGAGCCGTGTGGCTACAATCTGGATATTGATTGCACGCGAGAAAGCGGTCTCCGGTCTTGCTCTTTTTCTCGACGACGTGCCCGACTTGACATCTCGGACATTGAGGCAGCGCGTCGCCCTCGATCGTCTCCAGTCGGAAGTTGCTGCCAGCGATGTTTGCCAGCTCGTGAATGTATCGTGATGGCTGTCGGCCATTCATCAGCAGGAAGACACCGCGGCTTGCCCGCGTCAGAGCGACGTAGAACAAACGCCGCTCCTCGGCATATTCGAAGGTCTCCGGCTGTGGCATCACGAGGTTCAGAAGCTCGTCATCCTCAATTCGGCTGGGCACACCATATTCGCCCTCGCTGACATCCAGCAGGATCGTGTAATCCGCCTCCAGCCCCTTCGCGCGATGAAAAGACAAGCCCGATACTTCGATATTCTCGAATAGGGGAAGGCCGCCGGCGAATGGGTCAAGCAGGTTATACCGCCAGAGCACCATGACCTTCAGCTTGGAAGAGCTGCTCGTGCGCCACTGGTCTGCTATTCCGCCGAGGAACCGGTCGAGCCGGTCCAGGAGCCGCAGGCTTGCCTGACTGAAGTCGGGCTTTCCTTGCTCGCCCGTTACCGGAATTGCCCTGATGGATCGCGCGATCGCCGGTCTGACCGAATGAACCGCCTTTCTCAGCTGAGCAGGGTTTCGCTGTATGAAGTTTGCCGCAGCATCGGCGATCACCTGATTGCATCGGTAGGTCGTCTCAAGCCGGCCCTGCCAGCTTGCGCCGAAATTCGCCTCGAATTGCGTGAATATGCTGATGTCAGAGCCGGCAAAGCGATATATCGATTGCCAGTCGTCTCCGACCGCAAAGATCTTGGAGAATGGTTTCTGGTGCTTCAGTGCCTTGATCAGACTGGCGCGTGAATCCGAGATGTCCTGGAATTCGTCGACGAGGATGAGGGAGTAGGGGCTCTTATAACGGGCCTCCTCCACCAAACGCGTGGCGTTGGCGATCATGGCATCAAAGTCGATGCGTTTGTCGTCTACGAGCTTTTTTGAATACGCCTCTGTAATCTTCCAGATTGCCTGCGAGAACGCCTTGGCGCGCTTCTTGTCGTGAAGGGAATTTGCGCGCTCCAGAAGCATTTCCAAACTCAGGTCGCCAGCGCGGATATGCTTGATACAGACGGCGATCAGCTTCTGGAAGTGTTTGATGACGACCGGTTCGACCGCCTTCAAGATTTCTTGAAGGCTGCGTTGTTGGAACTGAATTTCTCGTTTGGAAAGCTCGGCCTCGAGCTGAAGGAGAAGCGTTCCGTCGTTTGCCTGGGCCGATTTCGTCGTGAAAGCGTCCAGTTCCGCGTGGTTGTAGGCCGCCAGCTTGCTATCGGCATGTTCCACATAGTTGGCAAATGGCGAGGATCCGTCACTATCGATGGCAAGATGCTCATGGATGGTGTTGCTTGCCGGATAATAGAAGTCGGGATGCACGTGCCTGATCGTCCCGTCTTCGTCTTGCGTGGCGATTTGGCGTTCATATTCGAACTCGACCGTGTTGAGCCACAGCCAGTTCGCTATCGTCTGCTCTTGCAAAGATCTGACATAGATCCCGCCAAATGCGCCGATTGACGCTCCGCCACCACGCCGGCGCGCCGCGATGTAGCGGTCATAGTCCGCAACGCTATCAAAAACGGAGGCAGGAATATCGGCCTTCGGATAGAGCACCAGAAGCTCAATCCAGACCTTGGCGAAGCCTGCGTCCGATTGCATCAAGTCCTCGATGAGCTTGGCGATGACCCGTGCCTCGCCAGCGGGGTGTTCTACCCAATTCGCCAATTGCGGTGGCCTGGCCTCTACCAGTTCGATGATACTCCGACCGAGAGCGTGGAACGTCGTGACTTTGCACTGCAGGTCCGCTGGCTGGACGCCAAGCTGATGCGCAATTCGCTCCTTCAGCTCTTCGGCGGCGGTCCTGTTATAGGCAAGAACGAGGATTTCCTCTGGCCGATACAGTCCCTTGTCCAGCACATATGCGACCTTGCCGACCATCGTCGCCGACTTGCCGGACCCTGCGGACGCGATCAGGAGATTGCTGTCCTCAAGCCGAATACAGGATTCCCTCTGTTGCTCAGACAATGATCGGTTATCGAGATGGTCGAAGAAAGGGGCGTATCTGGTAAGCTCGGCCGCAACAAATTCATTATTGTACCGATGGCGCCGGTCGGGGTCGGTCAGGAAAGACAGGGACCGGGGAAGTTTGGCTTCCATGGCCTCGGTTATGCCATCGGCGTCAAACAAGGGATGGGAGAGTGCAGCGGCGGCCGGGCCTGAAACACTTGCGATGGCTTGCGCCAGATCCGCCTGTGCCAGGTATTGCCGCTTTCCCTCGATCAAGGGCTCGAGTTTCGCATCCACCTCTTTCAAGGTCTCCTGATCCGATCCGATCAGTTCGAGCAGGTAGCGATTGATGAACCTGAGGAGGTCGTTCGCGAGCCGGCTCGCCGCGTCTTCGCCGAGGCACGAAAGACTTTCGACATGACTTCGCGTGCGAACTTCGACCGTGTGCCAAAGCAGCGCCTTTTTGATCCCAATGGCGGTAATATCGAGGCATTGCAGCTCGACCCGCGTTCCGGTGTGGAGCTCGACGGAGCCCGCGGTCGCCGTGGGTAGCCGGAGCTTCCATCTGCCGGAAGGAAGCAGGCGAGCGAAAAGGCCGGGCCGATAGGTAGTGTAGCGATTGAAAATCACGGGTCGGCCATCGCGTGAATTGTCATCTCAGTTGGCTTCCCGCGATCATGGACGCTTTTCTCAGCCGCCAGCATTGGCCTTGTCTTGGATTTTGGCGCATCGGGCGAGGAGTTCGTCGAAGGTCTCCGCCTCATCGAGCAGAAGGCCGTCTTCCAGCATCCGGGCGTAATCCTGTTCGAGTGCCGCCCTCCCTTCGCCGGAAGGTGTCAGCTGCAGCCCTCCGCCCACGGCCGCTTCGTAGTCGATTGGCGTTCTGTCAGCCGCTTTCTCGGCGAAAAACATTGATTTGTGCTGCGCCACCGACTTGGCCAGGTCGCGATCAGCGATTGCGCTGTCGGCGATGCCTATATCGTCAAGACGAACGATATCGTGCCAGTGGCGTGAAAAGCGCTCTCCGCGGAGCCGTTCCTGCAGACAGAAGACATGGATTGCTGTCGCCTTTTCCCAGAACGTGCGTTCGGCATGCATGACTAGCGGTTGCGCGGTGGGGAACTCAATACCATCGACAAGGCCTGCAGCGTCGCATGAAATGTCGCGAACGCTTGCAGGTTCTCCCGTCGATCTCGCTCCGAACTCCAGCATGACACTCGGCGCGACATAGCCGGATCCTCCAGCTACTGCTTCATAATCGATGAAGAGCTTGTCGGCCTCGACACGGACGGTGGCCGGAAGCGAATGGGCGCTGATCGCATCGACGATAAGCGGGCTCACGGTTTGCAATACCCAATCCGGCAAGCGCTTGCGGACCTCGCTCGACCAGCGCTTTTCCTCGCTTCTGGTTTCCGGCAACGCCTGCTTGTTCTCGCCCACCAAATCATGAGCGAGTTCGCGGATATCGTAGGTCAGGTCGACATCTTCCGAAAATCTGCGGATGGCGTTATAGGCCTTCGAGAGGGACGTGCCGCCTTTGAAGACGAGGTGGTCACCGAGTGCCGTTCCATAAAGGGTTTGAAGCGCCCAGACGACCCAAGCGTCCTTTTCCAGAAGATGGATCGGCCGCCCGGCATTCTCCGCGGCGATCGCAAGAACATCTCTCCGATCATCCCGGGACAGCTGCAAAAACTGTTCAGCCATAGGCGGCCTTTCCTACACTGCGGGCAAGCCAGCTTGGAAACTGAGGAGCGGCAGCGACGAGTTCTCCGAACGCCTCGGCAGAAAGCTTCCGCTTGATGCTCGGAAGTGCTTCTTCGGCCTTTTCCGGACCAAGCCATGCCAGCGCGCGCACCGCCAGGCCGGCAGGCTTGTTCGCCAGGGCGAGTTGCCAGCGCGGCACGTGCTTCAACTCAACCGTCTGGCTACCGACAGTCATGGTTCGGCTGCGGCCGGATGTGAAATAGACGGACCGGATCGGCACCTGAGTGGACAGCCCCAGCGAGTTTGCAGCCGCAGCGCCGTTCGAAACGATCACTTCGCCACGCTGGTTTGCAACGGCTTCGACGGCCTGCTCGACCGTTGGTGGCCGGCTCCCGAAGCGACTCTTGATCGCCTTGAGATAGATCCCGCGACCGGCCCGAATGAGTTCACCGCGCTCATACAGACGCGACAATGCCTGGTCCACCGCGGCTCGGTTTCCCAAATGCAGGAAGGCCTTCGCGGACAGTGCCGTTCCCTCGGGCAGCTGTTCGGCATAGGCCATGATCTGTGTTGTCAGTCGTTGCATGGCAATTCTCCTGTCAGAAATATATGCAGTTTTCTGACACTTTGCAATGTAGTGGTCCCTCTCAAATCATCGGCGTCAACCAAAGGCCAGTGCTACATCAGCTAGGTTCGACCCGGCTGGCACTGACGCATTCCGGCTTATTCGTCGAAGTCATCTTCAAAATCCTCATCTTCATCGAGGTCCGCGAACTCGTCCTCCTCTGAGAGATATTCCTCAATTGGCTCCGGTCGAGGATGTTCGACAAGGAACTCGTGGAGGGCCTTAAGCTTAGTGAGCAGTTCGTCGAAAGTGATCACCACAACGCCAGACAGATTGTTGCGGTACAACTCAAAGGATTTTTGCTTGTCTTCATCAGTGGGATTTAGACCTGCTATTACGATGCACTGTACCGCATAACTTGCTGCAGTCGTATTACGGGAATTCCCAAGCAGCATGGTTAGGTGTTTCTGGAGCTGATAGCGCTGGTCAATCACCTGGGTCACGGCGCCAGAGATGCCGACTGAAGGTGCATAAACACCACCTCGATAGATTTTGTTTCCAAGCAATGCTGAATTAGGTCGCTTTATTTCAACGATCGCGAGATTGCCAAGGGCACCGGATTTCATCACAAAATCCGCAAGTTTGCCGCCTTTGTTGTCAACGTCCCAACCCCCGACGGGCATCTGCTCTCGGAATATGATTGCGGGCAGACCGAAGGCTAATCGTAGTATGAACGGATTGTTGGAAAGGAAGCGCTGCCAGCTGGTTTCTGTGAGACTGGTATTGGCAAGCTTCGCCTCGAACTTGGCGATTACGTCTTCGAGTGTGACGAGCTCAATTTCCCGATTTAACTCATAAATCTCGCCTGGATTATCGTTTATCAACTCCTTTGCCGCGGATCTTACAACGCGGACAGCGGCCGACTCATTTGATGACCTGCTGGCAGACTTTCGCCCCCTGACAGTAATAGCGCGCCCCAAAATTTCCTTGAGGTCCGCAGTCGTGCGACGGAAGGTTGGTTTCCCATCACTGCCTTCGACATTGGGAGATACCAGCTCTGACCGCAAGTAAGTACGCTTCTCTTCATTCGCAAACGAGACTGCTGCGCGATGTGTCCGTCCTACGGTCTTCCGAACCACGTCATATGCGGTCGTCGGAAAGCGAAAAATGCGAGAATCGATTGATGTGGCGTCATCTCGACACATCCGGATTTCATTCACACCGGTCAGTTCTTCAATTGCCTCAACAATGAATCTCAGAGGGTAGATCAAGCCGAACCCATCGAAGGGATCGAACGCAAAGCCCGATGGGAATTGCCGGAAGTGAACGCGAGATCCCTCCTCGTCCTCTAGGTCTTCAAGCAGGGGTCTAGCATTCTCGAACGATATACGTCGCACCGTCGTGTACTTGTTCTCGCCAAAGTGAGTACTGCCGGGCAAAAGCGTGGTTGGATAGGTGGTGAGAAGCCGATCAGACGGATTGAAAGTCGCGAGCAAAATCTCATTTTGACTATAATCAAAGAGCTCCTCGTCGTTGACGAAGTTCCGGATCTCGTCGGTCACCGCTATGGTCAGGTCTTGATAGCCGTTATCCTGAATATAGAGCTTTAGGGTCGATTTGTCCTCGGCTCGGATTCTGATTTCTTTGATCTTTGGTTGTGTCTTCTGATTCATGTGTCCCCCGACTGACTACAACATTAGCGAGTGATCGCATTTCTGCAAATAGGGAACGGTCTGGTCGGGCGCAGTCGGTCCGGCTTCCGCTTTGCGACCGCTATGCTAAGGCTCCTGCGGCAGCGCGCCTCCGCTGGTCGCTGCGCGGCCAATGCGGAGCTTGCACTTGCAGTATTTGCACGGGACTTTGCTGCAGAATCAGGGGTGAGTATGGCTAAACTCGTTTGAGGGTGATCCGACCTGCGGTGTTTAGCGCCTGATGATAGTTGCGGTTCGTCCAGTATAGTCCGTCGAACCTGTTTCGGTCCTTCAAATCCAGATACGCCGCCCCATGATGCCCGGCACTATCGGTTTTTTCCGGCGCCAGAGTGCTATTCTCGTAGACGTACGTAAGCCTCAGTTCGCCGTTCTCAGGATGCTTTGTCGCCCTCACGAAGATCGTTTTGGATGTGGAATAGTTGCTATCCGAAACCAAGGTTATATGGACGAAGAAAAGGCGTGCGCGGATCGTAAGTGATGCGGATACTGGCTTGGGAGCCGTCTCGGGCATTGGAATATTGGCCCGCTTGGCGATTTCCGGCCAGTTCGAATCCAGAGAGCCTTTCCACTTCCCATCGATGTTGGGAAACAGATTGGCGACAAGGGGCAGCCGGCAAACCAGTGGAAAAAGTCCAGTCTGGCCGATCAGAAGAACGAGCAAAGTTGCTATGGTCACTGCCAAGCTGATGGCGGACCAGTATGCTTTAACTTCGGTCGGCTTGAGATAGAGGAATAGTCCGATGAAGATGACGCCACAAAGAAGCGCGAAGTATCTGAGCGCTGCAGCTATCCCAATAAGTTGGTACATGTCTTCCCACTGCCCTTGTTCCGTCACACCAGAAGCAACATATTTAGAATCGATTAAAATTTAAAGGATATGAACGCAGATGGGTCTGAATGCACACCGCGTATTTAAGAGTGAAAGCGTGACCCCGAGCTACCTCTCGGCCCTGACGCTAGACCCAGAGACCGAGAGAGAGTTGCGTGATGCGCGTGACGAAATCCGACAGACGCTGAAGGACAGTTTGCGCAATTGGCCTGTCATGGTGACAAAACGCGAACTCTTTGAGGATATCGCTCTGGATAGCGCCCCGGTGCTGCGGCCTAAGTTTCGCATGCAAGGCAGCTTTTCGTACCGAACTTGCAACCTTCCGGCGCAAAAGAATCAGGAAATTGATCTTGATGACGGCGTTTTCCTGCCTGTTTCCTTTTTGAATCAGAATGGAACTGTGCATCCGGCGATTGCCAGCCAGGGTTACTTTACCGCCGTCGAACGCGCCTTGGCGCCTCTGTGCGCGAAGCACTCCTGGCAACTGATCAATGACAAGTCATCGTGTGTGCGTGTGCAGATCTCAAAGCAGGCGCACATCGACCTTGCCCTTTATGCAATTCCGGACACGGATTTCGAGACACTTGTCGAATCTGCGATGTCGACGCATTTTGCGAGTGATCGCGCGCTAATGAGAAAAAACCTCGAAGACTCTATCGAGTTTGCCGAAGCCCAGTATGTCGAACTCCCAGAAGATCATATCATGCTGGCGCACCGGGACGAGGGCTGGAAAAAATCCGATCCACGCAAGCTCGAAGATTGGTTCCGAGATGCGCTTAAGGTGCATGGGGAGCAACTGCGCCGGGTTTGTCGATATCTCAAGGGTTGGCGCGACTATCAGTGGAGCAGTTCACGCCTCGCCTCTATTGCCTTGATGTCCGCGGCTATAACCGCCTACCAGCAGGCACGGGTAAAGGTCGCAAATAACCGTGACGACAAAGCGCTCTTGATGGTTATGGAGCAGCTTCCCGAGATACTCAAAGGCAGGATTAGCAATCCCGTTGTTGATGGCGCTCGCCTGGACGAGGGGTGGACTGACGATGAGCGTGCTGAGTATGTCCAATTCGCCCGAGCACTTGAGAGTAGGTTGAGGCAGACCCTCCACCAGACAAGAGATGTTAACGTCGCGCTTTCCGCGCTCACGGGGCTGTTTGGGAAGCGCATCCCAGATGATACAGGATTGCTTTCGGTCGAGGAGGGGCTGGGCAGCGAACTTGCATCACCTCCGGTTCTGTCCATGGGGCTTCTGCTGGATATAGGCGATACCCATGAAGCCCGACAAGCCGTCAAGCTTGAGGGTGACGGCCGGTATGGTTGAACAGGCCGGCGGCGGTCCAAGCGAGTTGTCTGACGCCTTCTCCGAGGCACAAGAATGGGTCCGTAGCAGCATCGGTGGTGCCCGTATACTTACGGCGGACGAAATCAGTGCGGTCTACCAAAGACGGGATTTCGCGCGAGGATGGCGTTTTCCCGTGGATCTCGGTCGGGTGCGAGTCGAACTCGATCTGTTGCTACCGCGCCAGTTTCCCCGAAAGGCGCCGCGCATTGCATTGGTTGATCGGTCTCTGTTTTTGAAGCTCCCGCACGTTGAGTCGGACGGTATGCTTTGCCTTCTTCAAGACCATGCTGAAGTCGACCCATATAAGCCGCTCGAGACCTTGAGGCGGCTGCTATTCCTCGCAGGCCGCCTTTTGGAAGATGGCTTCGCAGGTAAAAATCGACGGGATTTTCAGGACGAATTCAGAAGCTATTGGCCCGATGATCAAGGCGCCATGCCCGTACGAAGCTTGCTTACACCGTCCGGTCCGAGCCGCGTTATTCACGCATGGCGCGGCAAGCACCTTTGCATCGTCGGCGATGACGCCTCGACGGTGACAAGATGGATGCAAAACCGGTTCGACAAAGGGAAAACGACAGAGCGAACAATTACAAAGGCGCTTTATATTTCGCTTCAGGAAGCACTCTTTCCTGAAGAGTTTCCAAACGATGCCAAGCATGTCTTGAGGATTGCTGAAACGCATGCTGCCGACGCCGCACAGTTGTTGACGGGAATGGCCGCGGAGCATCCGGACGAAATCATCGTCGTTATCGGCGCGAATACCGTTAATGGACCGGCCTTGGGTGCGATAACGATGCGACCGCCCAGGAAGGAGTATCGCGGGCCAAGCAAGCTCCGTGTAGATAAGCTGACAGCTGGCTTCCGGCCAGGCAAGGTTCCCAAGCCACTGATGACGCAGAGGATGCTGGGTGGACAGACAATTCTTCGTTCCCGTGTAGATCGCGTAGATCCTGCATGGATCCATGGACGCGGCACGAATCCGAGACAAGCGACGCTAGCTCAGAAATCGGTTGTGTTCGTCGGATGTGGATCAGTCGGGGGTGCTGTGGCAAACCTTCTCGCTCAAGCAGGCGTCGGACATCTTGCACTGATTGATCCGGATACTCTCTCTTGGGCCAATGTCGGACGTCATGTTTTGGGAGCGCAGGCGGTCGGCGCCTATAAAACCGAAGAACTTGCTCAACACCTGCGTGTCAATTTCCCCCACGTTCGTGATGTCGTTAGCCGACCCACGACGTGGCAAGAGGTCGCCGAGACATCCCCGGAACTAATGGAGAAGTGCGATCTGATTGTCAGCACGATTGGCAGTTGGTCGGAGGAAGGCGCTCTCAACGATTGGCACCGGTCATCAGGCAACGCAATTCCGGTGATATATGGATGGACGGAAGCACATGCCGCAGCGGGCCACGCTGTTGCAATATTCCCGACCGGCGGTTGCTTAGCGTGTGGTCTGTCCACCTTTGGTGTGCCTAAGCTGCAGGTCTCCCAATGGAATGACGGCGTTTCGCGTCTCCAGGAACCGGCATGTGGAGCAGTTTATCAGCCTTACGGCCCGATCGAGCTAGCCAATGTGAATGGTTTGGTGGCAAACCTTTGCCTCCAAATGCTGCTTCATCCACAGAGCGCACCACGGCATCTGATTTGGAGTGCACCATACAACCAGGTCAAATCAATGGGGGGAACCTGGACGCCGGAGTGGCAAGCAATCGCCGGTGAGAGATCGGGCGGCTTTATCGAGGAGCGCAACTGGCCTGCCGTTAACGATTGTCTATCGTGTAAAGGTGCTGGGATATGATTGTGTATCCAATCGGCACTTCGGGCCAAAATCTCGTATTTTCAGATGACGTTCTTGCGCACTTCGATCGCTATCGGCAGAGGCATTTTTGGAACACGGAGGCAGGAGGACTGCTTTTCGCGCGACTTACTCCACCGACTATTGACGTTGTGGCGGCAACGGGCCCCCGCCGGAGCGATAGACGCAGCAGGTATAGCTACCATCCGGATCGACGCGCCGAACAACAAGAGATTGATTGCTTCCACAAGCAAGACCTACATTTTGTTGGCGAATGGCATACCCATCCTGAGCAAAACCCCACTCCTTCACAGTTGGACCGAAAGAGCATGGTCGAAGCCGTTGGCATGTCTCGGCACCAGTTAAATGCGTTCGTGCTTACCATTGTGGGCCAGGCCGAATTCCCTGCGGGTCTTTATGTTTCGGTCTTTGATAGAAAAACTGACCACGTTCTTAATCCTGTAGCGACTGCAGAGGATATGGTATGCCCGCAGGGTCATGGTGACAGCCGAGCTCAGATTTATCGTGAAGGAGGCCTTTGAACTAGCAACGAGCATTCTGACTATTCGTTACCGGCTGCCGGCCGGCCGGCAGCTCACATCTGTCGACGTGACCTTCTGAAGCTGGTTCAGACACGCTGTTGGCGGTGCTCGACCGTGGATTGTCGACCCCATCACTGATAGCAAGATCTGTTACCAATACGACGCTGCCGCCGATGCAACAATAGAGAACAAATAAATTCAGCTGGTTAGGTCTTCAGGACAGCGGGGCGCACGTTCGAATCCTTTCAAGGCTAAGACGCCTTCTATTCGTTGGTTTAACCTGATGCTCTCGTCGAGCCTTTTATATTCGCGATCGTCGTGCTCACTCTCGCACGGCCGTTACAGAGCACGTTGCAAGCGTTAAGAGCAACTCCGGTGTCCGGAATACTGCCGATCATGATCATAAATCTCTGAGTTGCAGCGACAATCAATTATGACAGGGTGAAAATCTTTCTAGTTTCGGTCCCAACGAACGAGCCGTCTTCTTGCGGATCGAGGCTTTCTCCGGATTCGATGTTGAAGCGACGCTGCAAAGGCAGCTCGGTACCCAGGCGCGTCACGTCAGTATCGGAGGTTTTCGTCACCTCGACAATCGTTGCGCTGTTACCATCGCCGTCGACAGCGTTGAATGTCCGTGTCTTTTCCATTTGTTTCACTGCTCCGTTCTGCTTGTTTTTCTCGTCTCATCGCATACGTGATGACCTTCTGTAGGGCTTAGAATGCGGGGCCTGGATTGTCTTCACTGCGCATATCAAAATCCATCCTGCTGTTTAAGGTGGGCCGGAGAACCGCGGCGATGATGTCGACGCGTAAATCCCCCCTATGGTTGAAGGACTAGGTCGATTATATTCTCTCGGCTTCAACATTCGATCCGGACCGGAATCGCTTTCGAGGCTGGCGTTTTGGACATTTCGTCGTGATGATCGATTGCGTTGAGCACATTGCACTCGGGATAGTAACCGCCAATCGTCCCTCCCGGCAAATTGTGAGCGACAACTTTGAGCCCAGCCAATTCGCGGCGCTTACCGTCGCCGAAGTCGCTGACGAGGCGGACCAACTGTCCCTCAGACAACCCTGCCGCGACGATATCTGCTTCACTCATCAGGACAACATCCCGCGTGCCTTCTATGCCACGGAACCGGTCTGAATAGCCGTATATGGTCGTATTGAACTGATCGTTGGAACGCATAGTCACCAGCCTGAAACGTCCTTCCGCATCGTCGAACGACAGCGCGTTCATCCGGTCCGGCGTCGTGAACACAGCTTTGCCTTCCTCGGTGTTCCAAACTCGTTCATGAGCGTCGTTGCCACGATAAAAACCACCGGGCTCGAACATGCGGCGGTTATAGTCTTTGAAATCATCGGGATAGGTTGCCTCGATCAGGTCTCGCACGAGACCATAATCGCCCGTCCAGTCATCCCAGCGCAGGCTTGGATTGTTAGGCAGCGTTGCCTTCGCGATGCCGGCGACAATAGCAAGTTCGCTCTTCAGATGTTTCGAAGCCGGCGTGCGTTTTCCGAGCGATCCGGAGATATGCGAGAAACTGTCCTCGGTCGTCACCGCTTGCGGACCCGTTACCTGCTCATCGATTTCGAGCCGTGACAGACAAGGCAGAATGTAGGCGTGCCGGCCCGGGAAAAGATGGCTGCGGTTGAGTTTGGTTGAGACCATCACAGTCAGCTCCTGGCTTGCCCAACCGGTTTCCATCTCGCCCTGTTCCGGGACCGCGCGCAGAAGATTTCCGCCAAGACAGATCGTCGCCCTGATGTCTCCGGCGATCATACCCTTGACGGCATCCACGATGGTCAGGCCGTCTTCGGTCGGCGGATTGAAATCGAAGAGTTCTTTAAGTTTTTCCATCGGGATCAAATTGGTCTTTTCCGCAACGCCGACCGTCCTTTGGCCCTGAACGTTCGAATGACCGCGCACCGGACAGCAGCCGGCGCCTTCACGACCGATATTACCGCGCAGGAGGAGGAGGTTGACCAGCATGGCGACGTTGAGCGCGCCTTGGGCATGTTGTGTCAGGCCCATGCCGTATACGCCGATCACGCGTTCGGCCCGAATGTAGACGTCCGCAGCATCACGGATCGCTGTTTCGGTCAGCCCGCTTTCACGTTCGATCTCATGCCATGTGCTTTGACGAACGCAGTCGATGAAGCTTGAAAAGCCTGTCGTATGAGTGTCGATGAATTCAACATCGATGACACGGCTTGTGCCCGATGCCACCGCTTCGTCGTCCGCCTCGATCACGGTCTTGCAGAGACCGAGAATTGCGGCGATATCGCCACCAGCCTTGACCTGCAGATAATGATCGGAAATCGCAGTTTCGTTGCCGGTCAGCATGTCGAAAGGGTTTTGCGGGTTGACGAACGAAACCAGGCCCTGCTCTATCACAGGATTGAACGTGACAATTTTTGCTCCGCGTTTTTTGGCGTCCTGCAAGGGATGAAGGAACCGCGGACTGTTGGATCCCGGGTTCTGACCGAAGAAAAAGAAGGCGTCGGCTTTCTCCAGATCCTCCCAAACCACCGTGCCAACCGGCGAGCCGATGACCTTGTTCAAGCCCACGGAGGTCGTTTCGTGACACATGTTCGAGCTCTGCGGTAGGTTGTTGGTGCCATGAACTCTCGCAAGCAGCGCATAGAGATAGGCTGCTTCCAGCCCAGCGTGCCCGGAAGAATAGAAGACCGCGGAATCGGGATGCAGTTGTTTCAGCGTGGAGCCGATCTTGGCAAAAGCCTCCTGCCAGTTTACTTCAACATAACGATCTGTCTCTGCATCGTAGTGCAGCGGGTGCGTCAGCCGGCCTGTCATTTCCAGGTCGTGGTCTTTCCAGGCCCGTAGTTCGGAAACCGTGTGGTCATTCCAGAAATCCGGCGTGCAGCGGGCATTGGTAAGATCCCACATCGTCGCCTTTGCGCCATTCTCACAAAATTCGAAAGGATGGTAGTTGACGGGTTTCGGCCAAGCGCAGGAAACACACATGAAGCCCTTTGGTTTGTTCTGTCGGGCGAGCGATTCAATGGCGGCTGGTGTCGGCCACGTTTCGCCATAGATGCGAGCGAGTGATTTCAGCGAACCCCATCCTCCGGCAGGGCCTTCCGATTCCGGATTCGCGATTTGATCCGCCATGAAATTTCTCCTCTGATCTGTCTTCAATATCAGCCGGTGCAGGCGCCGTTGCCGTATGGGCTTAGGCAGCGGCGCTCTTGCCGTAGGCAGCGTGATAGGCGAGGGCGACAAAGGCTCCCCCTAGAATATTTCCGATTGTTGCAGGCAGCAGATTGGCGACGATTTCCCCATGCGACAGCAACGCGGCGCCTTGTTCGATCAGCCCCTGTGCCAGATAGGCATAGGACAGAAGGTACATGTTGGCGATCGAATGCTCCAAACCGGCCGCCACGAAAGCCGTGACCGGCAGGACGAGACCGATGATCTTGCCAGCCATGCTCTGAGCCGCATAGGCAATCCATACCGCCAGGCAAACCAGCAGATTGGCAAGAACGCCGCTTGCGACAGTCGCCGCAAAAGTCTTTGCCCTCTTTGTCTCGGCGAGATCCATGGCCGCGCGCCCGACGGCGCCATCACCTGCTTCGTGAAGACCTGAGACGGCCGCAACGCCCGCAAGCAGGATCGCACCTGCAAAGTTTGCGACATAAACGACAGAAAGTGCGGTGATTGCTCGCATCACCGGTATCCGCCCTGCGGCGACCGGTCCCAGCATCAGCGTATTGCCTGTAAACAGTTCCGCACCTGCAATCAGCACAAGCGCAAGCCCGAGCGAAAACACCACGCCGGCAAGAACCTGACCTGCGCCGAAGGCAACTTCTCCGGCGCCTGCAAGAGCGACCGTCGCGAAAAGTCCACCCAGGCCGATATAGATGCCGGCGAGTGTACCCAACACGACCATTTTTGAGAGTGGAAGGTTCGCTTTGTCCTCACACGCCTCGAAGACGTTGCCATATAGTACGTCCGGTTGTGGCAACGAAACTGTGCCGGTCATGTCCTCTCCCTTTTCGATGCGCCTGCACCCTGTGCTTTCAATGGGCACATGGTTCGCAACGATCCGGCAGGCAGAAGGCTCAATGGAAGATGAACACGTTTATGTGAGTATCCGTCAGGCAACAGGCTGCGCGCGCATAGGGCGCAAAATTAGATTACCGGCATTGTCGGGGTTCAGAGCGCGCACAAGGTGAGCCAGAAGACGCCGATAAAACAGAAAGCCGTCGAAAAGAGAGCCGCGACGGACACGTAGGTCGTGACGCCTTTCATGAAATCGGAAGTTCTGGTGGCACTAGATAAAGCGCTCGAGCGTCGCTGAAGCCGGTAGATGGCAATCACCATCAGCGCGCTTGCCAGGAAAAGCCCAATTAAAACCAATCGGAGCACCCATCCGGAGGGGTGGAGGAATTGGTTCTCTGTCGCAATGCTACAGGCGGTCGCCTGCGTGAAATAGATCCCGAGGAAGGCGCCGCTCCACACGAGAAAACCCAGAACCATGAGCAGGAGAGGATGGCGCATCACGGCGCACTTCCCGTGATCAGGCTTTGCAGGTTCAGGCAAAAGCCGACTGCGCATACGCCCGCTGCTGCCGAATAATCATGCCAAAGCCGTCCGATCTTCAGATCGAGCATCCGCACCGCTTCATCATGTCCACGCAACGTCCTCCATAGGGCGTGAGCGGCGAAAATGGCGCCGATCGTGCCGTGAAGCGCGGCATAAATGAGAATGACAAACAGCGAAGCGATTGCGGCATGCCCGGAGGGCGCAGGCAATGTCAGGAGAGCGACCCAAAGAAACAGCGCTGCCGACAGAAGATGCGCACAGAATGCCAGAGCATTTCCGGCCAAAGCCCTGGTCATCTTGCGGCTTGCCAATCGGTTGCCGACGCAAGCCAGGATGGAAACCACGGCAGCGAGCATCAGGAGCGGCATGTCGAGCGAGACGTCTTTCGGGGGCCAGTTGGGCGCGGAAACCCATAGGAAAAGACAGCCGAAAAGCAGCGAGATGTAAAGCGTTGCGTTTGCGACAAGCGTCAGCACCATGGCGAGATGGGATGGTGGGACCGGTGCCCGGATATGCACGGGGACCTTCACGCCGTGTCCGATAGGGACAACTCCCTCATCTATGGGCGAACCATCACGAACAGTCCATCCCCAGAAACAGACGATCACCGCAGCGAGCGCCACGGGAATGAACCAGTAGAGCTTGAAGAGCATGAGCAGGAAAAAGGCGCCCGTCGCCAATGCGGTCCACAAGGGCAGATAGGTCTGACGGGGAAGTTCCACGATCTGGTCCGGCTCTCCGCTAACGGGATCCACGCCCAGTACTTCCATCCGATCGTGCCGCGGAATGCCGAGATAGCCGCGTCCGGCCGCAAGGCGCGGCCCGATCTTGTCTGGATCAAGCAGATCCGCCCGGTTATCGATGCGGGCAATGGAGGCGAAGTTATAGGACGGCGGCGGTGTTGGCATCGCCCATTCCAGCGTTCCGGCGCGCCATGGATTGCGGCGAAATGGTCGCCCGAACTTGAACAGCAGGATGAAATCGAGGGCGACCAGAGCAAACCCCATTGCCATCAGAAAGCTTCCCATCGAGGAAATGAAGTTCAGGGTTTCCCAGCCAAAGTCAGCGGGATATTCGAATATCCGCCGCGGCATGCCCAGCAAGCCTGTCAGGTGCATGAAAAAGAACGTGACGTTGAAGCCGATGAAAACCATCCAGAACGCTGCATGCGAAAGGTGCTGAACCGGCTGTTTTCCACTGAGGTGCGGAACCCAGTAATACGCCATTGCCAGCATGGGAAAAACGAAGCCGCCGACCAGAACATAGTGCAGGTGAGCGACGACAAAATGCGTGTCGTGGGCCTGCCAGTCGAACGGCACCATGGCGAGCATGACGCCCGTCAGACCTCCGATAACGAACACGAAGAAGAACCCGAAAATGTGCAGCATGGGAATGGAAAAACGCGGCCGCCCTTGTGCAATCGTTGCGAGCCAGGCAAAGATCTGAATCGCTGTCGGCACGGCGACGAGAGCGCTTGCCGCAGAAAAGAAGGACAACGCCACATGCGGAATTCCCACCGTGTACATGTGATGCACCCATAGGCCGAACGACAGAAATGCCATGGAGACGATGGCTGCAACGATCATGCGATAGCCGGCAAGGGGCGTCCCGGCGAGGACAGGCAGAATAGTGGAAATCGCGCCGGCCGCCGGCAGGAAGATGATGTAAACCTCCGGGTGCCCAAACAGCCAGAAGAGATGTTGCCACAGTAACGGATCGCCGCCGCGCGTGGGGTCGAAAAACGGCAGGTCGAATGCGCGCTCGACCTCAAGCAGGATGGAACCGAGAATGAGGGGCGGGAAACCGACCAGCATCATGGTTGCGACCACGAGCATGTACCAGGCGAAGATCGGGATACGATCGATCGACATGCCGGCGGCTCGGATCTTCATGATCGTCACAATGATCTCGACAGCAGCGGAAAGAGCCGAGATTTCGACAAAGGTGATCCCGAGCAGCCAGACATCGGAATTGATGCCGGGTGCATAGACCGACGATGACAGGGGCGTGTACATGAACCAGCCGCTGTCGGGCGCAACACCGCCGATCAGCGCGCCGATCAGGATCAGCCCGCCGAAGAGATAGCACCAGTAGCCATAAGCGCCGAGACGGGGGAAAGCGAGATCGCGGCTGCCGAGCAGTTTCGGCAGGAGATAGATCGCCATGCCCTCGAAGAAAGGTATGGCGAAGAGGAACATCATGATGGACCCATGCATGGTGAAAACCTGCGCATAGGTTTTGGCATCCATGAACACGCTCTCGGCTGACGCCAGCTGCGTACGGATCAGCATTGCCAGAATGCCGCCGATCGCGAAAAATACCAAAGCTGTGAGCATGAAGCGGACGCCGATGACATTGTGATTGACGGCAGCGAGGCGCCCCCAACCCGGTCTGGTCCCCCATATGCGTTCCAGCGCTCGATGCAGTGCGATCGGATTGTGCTCGGACGTGATTTTCTCGATCATCGACCCGTCCTTGCGGAGACCGCATTCAGAAAACCGTCATTGTCATGAGCACGGACCTCGAAACGCATGCCGGCATGGCCCGTGCCACAGTATTCCGAACAGATGCCGCCATATCGGCCCGGCTCATCGGCGCGGATGCGCAGGCGGTTCATGTGGCCCGGCACAGCGTCGATCTTGCCGCCGAGACGGGGCACCCAAAAACTATGAATGACATCCTCGCTTTCGGCGAAGATGTCTACCGTTCTGCCGGCCGGAATATGCAAGACCCCTGTCTCGGCGATGCTGCCGGGCAGTGTTGGATAGGAAAACTCCCATTCCCACATCCTCCCGGTCGCGCGGACTTCTAGAACGTCGTCAGCATCTTTCGTGGCGCCCTTCAGAAGGAATTCACCTTGGTTGAAAGCGTAGAGCGTCAGTGCGATCAGAACCGGCAAGGGAAGGGCGAGACCACCCCATACGATCCATCGATCGGGGGGCAGCCGGCGTCCGAAGTCAGGAACGAACCACGCTGCGAGAAAAAGACCGAGGACAAGCGCGAACAGGGCGGATGATCCCCACAGCATCACCCACCAGAGATCCGCGATGGATGCCGCAGACGGCCCGGCAGGATCAAGCGCCGAAAGCTCGCCGCTGCATCCGCTGACAAGCGAGACAAGGCCGATCGCGCCCAAGCTGCGGAACCAACTCCACTCTCCATGACTTTGCCCAGAAAGCGGAGAAATCTCATGGAAGACAAAACCGAAGCGGCCAATCCTGTCATTGCAGAGGTTACGGAGAAGGATGCCAGCTCCATGATCGCGGTGGCCGGCCACCCGCTTCATGCCATGAGCGTCCATTTTCCCATCGCTCTCGCATTCCTGACGCTTGCCGTCGATATTCTGTTCTGGTGGTCCGCCGATCCGTTCTGGACACGCGTCGGCGTGTGGAGTTCGGGTGGCGTCTTCTTTTTCGGTGTGGCTGCCGGGGTTGTCGGAACGATCGAGTTGCTGTCGGTGCCCGGCATCCGCGAACGGGTGGCGAGTTGGGCGCATGCTATCGCAGCCATCACTCTTATCGCATGTGCCGGCCTCAACTGGGGCCTGCGGGTGACCGGGGCAGGTGATGTTCTGCCACATGGAATTCTTGTCTCTTTGCTGACGTGCATCATGACGGGAATGGCCGGGTGGCATGGCGGCAAGCTGATTTTCGATCATGGTGTCGGCCTCATGGTATCGGCCAAGGACTGAAACGCTCAACGAGGGTTCGCAACCCTCCGGGTCGCATCAGTTCGCCCGCAAATTCCGTTTCGAAGAGTGGCTTGGCAAGGGCCAGGAATACGATCACTGCTGCAACAACCGCGGTGATCGCTGTCGCCATGACGAAGCGCCAGACGGGGTAGGTCTCACCCTCCCTGAACAGCCTGATGATGATCAGACCGGTCATGACATGCAGGACGACAAGCATGCCGACGAAAAGCAATTTGAGCGAAAACCATGGCGCGTAGGTCTGCTGGCCGAAGATGAGGGCCGTGCCAGTTGCCACCGCGATGAAGGCGGAAGGAGAGATGATCGTCACATAGGCGTAGCGCACCATCATCTGTAGGCGGTAAAGCGCATTCCTGTCTTCCACATGTGCGCGCTGAACATAAAGCCCGGGTAGACTGATCAGACCGGCTGCCCAGACCGCGATCATGGTGATGTGGACGAATTTCAAAAGCGCAATAAGCAAGCTCTGCCTGTAGTGGTGGGGAGAAATCTGGAATTACAGTAGATGGAGCTTGGGCGGGATGTGTCTAGAACACGAATGCGTGAAACCAGTAGTGGAGCCACGTCTGTCAAGATGCAGATCGGCACCGGAACCGAGCGCACTTCTCGCCGTTAGTCACACCTGAAGCAGATCGTCCGAAGGACAGGCATGGGTGAGAAGAAACTAGGAGAAAAGCGCGCGGAAAAAGGTCTCTCGGATCTCATCGCGCGACTGACCGCGCTCACGGACTCTTCCGACAAGATCACTGTTCACGATATCCGCGAGGAGATAGGAGAGCGGAGTTTCGGGCCTTTTCTGATCATCCCCGCGGTCATTGAAATAAGTCCTATCGGCGGCATTCCTGGTGTGCCCACGGCCATTGCAATCATTATCAGCCTCTTTGCCGTGCAGATATTGTTCGGGCGTAAGCATCTATGGCTTCCCCAGATCTTGGAGCGGCAAACCCTCGACGGAGAGAAGCTGAGGAAAGGGTTGGGGAAGCTTTCGTCCGTATCACGCTATTGCGAAAAAATTTTCCGACCGCGTATGAAGCGGCTCACAGCGCCACCCTACCTGCAGTGTCTGGCTGTCGTGGTGATGTTGCTTTGTGTTTCCGTTCCGCCTTTGGAGCTCATTCCCTTTGCGAGCACCGTACCGATGCTGGCAGTCATAATGGTGGGAGTGGCTTTGCTCATGCGTGACGGTCTTGCTGCTGTCATCGCAGCGGTGATGGCTGCCGGCAGCGGATACCTCGTCTATTCGGCACTTGCTGTCTAGCTGTCGGCACCGCGCACTGGCTTGGGTCAAATCGTGCCAGTTTCATTAGCCTTATGCAGATGCGCCGTGTCGGAATATCTAAAAAGGCAATGGCCTATACATTTTCGGATTTCGAGCCGACGGTTCATATCCGCTCAAAGCGAAGCCACCGGTTCCTGTCATGCTGACAGCAAACCACCCGCGGCCAATGTCCCACCGACCGGTTGGGTATCCTCCGATTTGCTGGCTTGTGTTGGGAGTCGTTCTTGGGACGCAAGGACTGTCCGACAATCGATCTTCGTCAGCATCTCCTTCAATTCCGGCTCATCCACCATGGCAGCGGCTGCTGACGGCGCCACCCACATCCTGCTGCGCTCTCCCTGTTCGGGGAACGTATTGGGTTCAACGTTGGCTTTCAGCAGGTGGACCGCAACCAGAAGCAACGTCTCTCCGTCTTTCAGATAGCGGTAATGACCGATAACAGTCTTTCGAATCTTGCCGAGGAAGGAGTACTGGACACCTGTGTCGGTGTGCTGAGCTATACCTACGATCACAGCGTCCGCGACCTTGCCCGGAAGCTCACCGACACCCATCACGATCATCATGACATCTCGGTCGCCAGCATGCATGTGCATCTCGATCATGATCGATGCCTGGAGGTCAGCATCCTGAAGGGAAAGACCAACGAAGTCCGGCACTTTGCCGACCACGTGAAGGCGGAGCGGCACGTGACGCACGGCACACTGGCTGTCCTGCCGCTCTGATTAGATGGCAGCCCAATAGCGCAACATTCCGATAGGCCCGCTAAAACAAAAGCGTAAAGCTCGTGTGCCCCTGCTGAGTTCGAGCCGGCGGTTCATGTGCCGTCAAGAGCTGGAGACTGAGGGAGATGTCAATGCAGATCAGGGGAACTGTCAGCATGCTAGCGGGTTTGTGTCTGAGGTAGGAGAAACTCCATGCAGGACCAAGGCAATAAAGGCGTCATGAGCAGCATCTTAACGGAGTTAGGCCTCCTTTCGCCTGAAGGCAGCAGCGGGGGAGCCCTGACACTTGAGCAGCAGGAAATCATCGCTGCTTACCGGACGGGCCGGATGACTGAAGAGGAATTCCAGAAACATCTCTCGCAAGATCCCGCTTTGTCAGTTCACCTACCTCACGATATTGCAACGCCAACGGGCTGAAATCTAGACCTCGCGATCCTACTGCCGTTACTACGTAGTATCAAATGCGTAACCTCTGATTTGCCAGCCGGCGAGTTCGGCCGCTTAACTGGAAACGGATAAATTGGAAGCCTTTGTTCAATCGATGATGGAACGGCTTGGTCCCTTCGGGATCGGCTTGCTGATGTTTCTGGAGAATATATTCCCGCCAATTCCCTCCGAGCTGATTATGCCGCTTGCAGGCTATCTCGCCACGCAAGGTGACATGAACATTCTTTGGGTGATCGTAGCCGGCAGCGTCGGTTCGCTGATCGGGACATTGCCTTGGTACTATCTGGGCCGCCGGCTAGGGCAACGACGGGGTTCGGCGTTTGGCCTCCAAGCATGGTCGGTGGCTCACGATGTCACCATCGGACGTCGATGCGGCCTCAGAGCGGTTCAAGCGACATGGCAAGGTACCTCGTTCCAGTGGGGCAAAGAGCCGGCCTGACTCTGCACATTCACCCGAGATCGCAGGGCTGACTTGGACCTGTGATGTCCCGCCGGGACGGTGGTTGCGGTGACCTCGCTCAATCGGCTGCGGCTCAAACAACCGCGCTCCGCACGTTGAGGCATCCGACCCGAACATCATCATGAGGCCATGACCTCGAAAAGGACCATGACCCCGGCCCGGACAAAACAGGCTTGACTAAGTCCCGCAATTAAAGGGCCGATTGACAGCAGTATCGAAGCCGCGCGACTTCGGCAACACACGCAACGGGAGCAACTTGACATCGTCAATCATTATATTATACCCATCATATAAAGAGGATCGGACATGCGCTACGACAGCGAGCACAAGAGCAGGACAAGAGAGCACGTACTGAATACCGCGGCGCGTCGGATGAGGGAGAAAGGCCCGCATGGTATTGGCGTTGCGGAAGTGATGGCGGAGGCCGGGCTGACACACGGGGGCTTCTACGCCCACTTCAAGTCAAAGGACCAGCTCCTGGACGCTGTCATCGACCAGATGTTCAGGGACAGCCCGAGCGCCATACTCGAAGGCCGGGACAAGGCAGATTCTTCGGAGGTCCTTTCGGATTTCTTAGACTACTACCTGTCGCCGGACCACCGAGACACGCGCAGCGCGGGTTGCCCGCTCCCATTTCTGGCGGCGGACGCGCCCCGGCTGCCCGCAGGGTTGAGTCTTAAGCTTTCGGCTGGCATCGCGCGGATGAAGGACTTGGTCGAGGGACATCTTGCGCGGACAGGAAGCCCGGCTCCGGACGCCGTGGCCTTGTCCTGTGTTTCCGAAGTCATAGGAGCGGTCATACTTTCAAGGGCAGAGCCGGAGCCGTCTAGGTCGGACGCAATCCTCATCGCAAGCTGGCTTTCCGTGCGGAAGAGACTCGGCTTGCGAATAAAACCGTGAGCGGCGGTCGAAGTAGGGAGTCTTGCTCTCCAATGCCCAGCCGCTACCGACCGGGGGTAAAATAGGGTCGGGACGCCCCGCCGGCCCTCGCTTTCAAACGCCATGCCGAACCGGCGGACAGAGGGGCAGCGAGACCGGACGTGTCGCCGGAAAACGATCCTGCGCATCATCCTTAACGATGAGCGGCAAGGTCAGCCTCGAGAACAACGGATAACCAGATCGCAGGGTGACCTGCCACAAGGAGCTTATGCATGCGCGAAAACTTCGTGCCCGACGTCTCAGGCCCTTCGTCCGCGCATAGGCGCGCGCGTGGGGGAATCATCCTGCTTCTTGCCGCCCTCGCTGCGATCGGGCCACTCTCGACTACGATAGTCCTTCCTTCTTTTCCCTCGATGGCGTCTGAGCTGGGCGTTTCAACGAGGGACTTAGGGCTGACATTGTCCGCCTTTTTCATCTCGTTCGCCGTCGGGCAGTTGCTCGCCGGCCCGCTGTCTGACCGATTAGGGCGAAGACCCGTCGTTCTCGGCGGACTGGCGATATACGCGCTGGGAACGATCGCTTGCGCAGTCGTCACGTCCCTTGACGGGCTTCTGGCGGCCCGGATAGTTCAAGCGCTAGGAGTGTGTGCCGCTTCGGTTCTGTCGCGTGCGATCGCACGTGATCTGTTCACGGGCGAAGCGCTGGCGAAAACCCTGTCGCTCACAATGATCGCGATGGCCGCCGCACCCGGATTCTCGCCACTCCTGGGCAGCGCTCTGGAGAGCCACCTTGGCTGGCGTGCGACCTTTATGGTACTGCTAGCTTCGGGAGTTGCACTCGTTCCCCTATACCTCTTGGCTCTGGGAGAAACTCATCCGTCGGACCGCCGGGCCGCGCATACTTCGGCGGCTCTCGCCCGTGCCTATGGTAGCCTGGTCATCGATTTCCGCTTTCTGCTTCCGGCAGCCGCCGCCAGCCTCGTAGTCGGAGCGCTCAACGCCTTCTTCGCGACCACGCCGTCCATCCTCATCGGCGTCATCGGGCTCACGTCCCTGCAGCTCGGCCTCTTCTTCGCGACTACGGTCATCGTCGTCTTCGCTGCCGGAATGGCTGCGCCGAAGTTGGTTCATCGGTTCGGGGCACCGGCCGTCCTCAAAGCCGGGCTCGCGGCCTCGCTTCTCGGCGCGTTGCTTATGCTGGCCGGAGCGGCTGAACCCAGTCTGCCGATGTTCGCGTTCGCCGTGGCGGTCTTCCTGCTTGGGATGGGCCTTGTCAATCCCGTCGGAACCGCCGCGGCGCTGCAGCCCTTCGGCAAGCAGGCGGGGCTCGCGTCCGCGCTGCTGGGCTTTATGCAGATGGCCCTCTCGTCCGTGGACGCTTTCTTGGCCACGCGTCTTCCTCTGGAGCCTATGGCTGCGCTCGGTTGGATTCTGGGCGTGTCCTCGGCCGTGGCCCTGTTTGCCCTGGTTGCCATCAGGCCCAGCCCGTTCCGCGCGGCACCCTCGGACAGCTGAGTGGAGCCCGTAGGTAACATAAACCAAACCAGGAAATCATGCTCTCAACGAAGCCGAAAGGAAACCGATGAGCGATCTTCTCGAAATGGCATTGGAAGCGCACGGCGGGCTCGACCGCTGGCGGCGTGCGCGCACAATCGTCGCCTCGGCGTCCATCACTGGCGCGATGTGGGGAAGGAAGGGGCACACGGGAGCGCTTGCTCAGGTGGTCGTCGAGGTCGACGCGCACGAGCAGCACGTTCGCTACTCGCCGTTCCTGCGACCTGGCATCGCGAGCTCGTATCAACCGGACCGGGTTTGTCTCGTCACGGATGGCGGAGATACTCTCGCCGCTCTGGATCGTCCACGAGCGACGTTTGCCGGGCACACGCTGGAAACGCGCTGGAGCGAGCTCCAGCTCGCTTACTTCAGCGGCTATGCGATGTGGACCTACCTCACAACGCCCTTCCTGTTCACGATGCAGGGCTTCAAGGCGGAGGAAGTGGAGCCATGGCAGGAGAACGGCGAGAAGTTGCGCCGCTTGCGGGTCACATTCCCCGACTACGTCGAGAGCCACTCGTCTGTCCAGGATTTCTACTTCGGGGAGGACGGCATCCTCCGGCGACAGGACTACCGCACCGAGATCTCGGGTGACAGGCCCGTGGTGTTATACGCCAGCGAGGCAGAATATTTCGATGGGCTGGTCTTCCCGACAAGAAGGCGCGCCTTTGCCAGGGGCCCGGACAACTTTGCGATGGACGTTCCTGTGGGCGTGGCGATCGACTTCCATGATATCCGGATTATTGATTACGAGGAGAAGGCGTTGTGGTCCGTTGCTTGACATCGCCGCCAGCGCCGGGCCGCTCTAAGGATGCGAGCCGATCGCGCTCCGATCGATCGGGGTAGCGAGCTTCGCGGATCTGCTCACGAAAGCCTCCGCCTGTCTTCCGTACGACGTTAGATCTTGGTCACGGCACTACGAGACGTTCGTGGAATCGCTGAGCAGCGGCATCGGCGCCGATGGCGAATGCACGGTCTTAGCCGCTGGCCGCAGTACCCCTGATGCAGATCGCCAGCCGCATGCGCGCGGTGGTCGCCACTATGGCGGCGCGCATATGTTTGCAGCGTGACAACTGTAGTGCAACAATATACATCAGTCGTGACCAGAGTAGGAACGATTGATGTCAACTGAATGGATCCCAGATCTCGGCGACGGGGGACCCGCATACCTCGCGATCGCGAATGCGATCGAGAAAGCCGCACAGGCGAGAGATCTTTGCCCCGGTGACCGTCTGCCGCCTCAGAGAGATTTGGCCAAGCGGCTCGGCGTTGACTTCACCACGGTCGCGAGAGGGTATGTCGAGGCGCGCAGGAGGGGACTGGTCGATACGCAGGCAGGCCGTGGCACATTCGTGCTGGAGCAGGCCGACCGACGAGTTATGGCTGCAGAAAGTCAGACTCGGAGCCGTCGTGGGGCGGTCATCGACCTGAGCATGAACATGGCTCCGGAGCCCGATGATCCGGTACTGACAGCCCGGATGAGGAGCGGCATCGAAATCGCGACTCGGGATCCTGTGGCTCTACTGCGTTACCAGGTATTCGGGGGCACCCCTGAGGATAAGGAGGCAGGCCTGTCATGGATGAACAGGCGAGGATTCGCTCCTTCGCCGGAGCGGCTGTTCGTGACGCCGGGTACCCACGCCTCGCTGCTTGCGATCCTACGAACCCTGACCGCGCCCGGTGATACTATCGCATCCGAGGCGATAACATACCCCGGAATCAGAGCGCTCGCAATGCAGCTCGGCCTGCGCCTGCTCGGACTGCCAATGGACCAAGACGGCGTTGATCCCGACGCGTTCGAGCAGGTCTGCAGCAAAGACCCGCCGAAGGCGCTCTATCTTAACCCGACGCTTCACAATCCGACGACATTGACGCTGCCCCTGGAGCGACGCCAAGCGATCTGCGCGGTCGCGAGGAGATACGGAGTCCCGCTCCTCGAGGACGACGCCTACGGGTTCGTCCCGGAGCAGGGGCCGCCGCCGCTGGCGGCGCTCGCACCCGACATCACATGGCACATAGCGGGGTTGGCGAAGTGCCTCGGCGCGGGATTGAGAATAGCCTACGTGGTCGGGCCGGACAGCAAGTCCTTCTGGCCGTTCGTAAGCGTGATGAGGACGGGCAATGTAATGGCGTCCCCTTTGACCGCCGCCGTCGCGACGCAGTGGATCGAGGATGGTACCGCGGACGCTTTGCTTGACTTCGTCAGGATAGAGGTCTCTGCGCGGCAGAGAATGGCGTTGAAGATCCTACAGCCAGGTAGCGGTCGCAGCGATCCTCTCGCCTTCAACGTCTGGCTTTTCCTGAACAACGGCTGGACCAGGTCAACGTTCTTAAGCCACCTGAGAACCACTGGCATTGGCCTCGTCGGAAGCGACGCGTTCACCGTCGAGGGCGAGCCCGCGGAGGCGGTACGAGTATGCTTGGGCGGGCCGATCGACAGGGTGCAGCTGCAGAGCGGGCTGGAATTCATCGCGCATGGCTTGTCAGGGCCGCCCGAACGGGCGACCGGATTTTTCTAGCCGCGTTTCCTGCGGATGTACAAAGTCTGACTACTCCCGCGAGCGCCGGATGCCGACCGGGATGCTCTTGTACGCTGGCGTACCCGAGCGGAGGTGGTGGTTTGCCAGGCCAATCATCGTATTCATCTCCGGGTAGTAGCCCGCTACGGAGCCAGCCGGTATGTCGTATTCCACGGCTGTGAGACCGACCAGGATTTGCTCCTCCCCGTTTGCCGAAGCCCGCAGAGGTCGATCCTGTCTCCGTCACGCAAGGCTCGGGCAGCAAGATCCTCGGCGTTGACGAATACGACATCCCGCCTCCCGAACACGCCGCGGTACCGGTCGTCAAGTCCGTAGACCGTCGTGTTGTACTGGTCGTGGCTGCGTAGCGTCGTCAGGAGTAGCGCGTCGGGCTCGGCCAGGTCAGGATCTTCTTCCAGGCTGCCCGAGGTCAGGAAATTAGCCTGGCCTGTTGACGTCTGCCAGATCCGCGCCGACGCGGCGACGGCCAACCTGAAGCCTCCCTTTTTCCTCACGCGTTCGTTGTACTTCTCGAAGGCTGGGAAGACCTCTTCGATCTTGTCTCGGATCCTGTCGTAGCTCCCGACCATGCCCTCCCAGTCGATGCCATATCTCGTTCCGAGTGTAGCTCTGGCGATTCCGGCGACTGTTGACGGTTCGGACCGGATGAACGGGCTAGGGGGGCAGGAATCCTCTAGACGAATGGACGACTGACATGGAATTTTCGACTGTGACCGCCTGCGGACCCGATGCCTGGATGTCGATGTCTGTTATTCCGAGGCAGGGCAGGAGGATCGAAGTCCCCGCGGTGAGGAGATGGGATCGATTGAGCTTGGTCGCGATATGTACGGCGAGTGTCAATTTCTTCATGGCGGCGAATGTCGTCGTCGGGTCAGGCATCGCCACGGCCAGGTTGCCACCGAGGCAGACAAAGCGCTTTCGACCGACCGTCGGCTATCGCTTTCACGGCTTCTACCGCATTGTGACCGGCTTTCCGGACGGCTTGAATTTGAAGACCCGCTCCATGCCCTCGAGAAGCGCCGCGTCTGGGGTTTCCGTTATTCCCATCGTCCGGTCTCCCTGCCCGTTGGAATGTCCGCGAACGGGGCACAGGCCAGCGCCAGGTCTTCCGATATTGCCTCTCAGCAACAGGAGATTCGCTGCCTGCTGCACATTGGCCGTCCCATTTCGGTGCTGGGTGAGGCCCATTCCGTAGCATAGAATGACGCTGCCGCTGAAGCGTATACGTCAGCGGCGCTCTCGATCGCCGCTCGCGTCAGCCCGAACTGCCTGATGATTACGTCCCAAGACGTGGCTTCCACTTCCCGGTTCAACGCCTCTATTCCGCAGGTGTGCTCGGCGATGAAGGCGCGGTCCAGCAGGCCGGAGCCACCGGACCCAATGCTTGCGGCGTCCCGCTCGACCATCAGCTTCATCAATCCCTTCAACACGGCGAGGTCACCGCCCGCGCGAACTGATGATATGAGGAGGCAATGGGCGTTGAAGAGAGGAGGACCATCTCCGCGGGTCTTGCGGCGCGGCGAAACGCTCGAGCGCCCGCTCCTTCAGCGGGTTGAACACGACCACGGCTGCACCGCGGTTGGCAGTGCAGGGAGGAGGGGCGGCCTTGCCGCCCCTCAAGGATCACTTCGCGAGGTGCTCGCGGAGGCCGTCGTTGATTTGTGCGATTGCGGCCTTGGTCGATGCGACTTCCCGAAGGGCGTTGAGGAACACGAAGTCGTGGATCGTGCCGTCGTAACGGACGGCGGTCACGTCGTTGCCCGCCTGCATGAGCTTGTGAGCGTAAGCTTCGCCTTCGTCACGCAGCGGATCGTTTTCCGCAGTGATCACGAGCGCGGGCGGCAGGTCCTTCAGCTCCTCAAGGGTGGCACGCAGCGGAGACACGTACCTGTTCGAGCGCTCGCCGTCGCTCGTGACATAGCGGTCCCAGCCATATTTCATGAAGTCGCGTGACAGGAAGCGGCCCGTGTCGAATGTGCGGTAGGATTCGGAGTCGACGCTGGCGTCGGTGGCTGGGATGAGGAGGACCTGGTAGCTGATTTTCGGACCCTTGCGATCCTTCGCCATCAGCGTGAGGGCGGCGCTCATGTTGCCGCCGACGGAGTTGCCCGCCACGGCGATCCTGCTGCCGTCAGCGCCGAACTCCCCGGCGTGGGCCGCGATCCATTTCAGCGCCGCGTAGGACTGCTCCAGTTGGACCGGAAACCTCGCTTCCGGGAGCGGGGTGTATTCAACGAAGACGCCAATCTGGCCCGAGCCGACGACCATGTCGCGCAACAGGCGCTCGTGGTTCTCGAAGTTGCCGACAATCCAGACGCCGCCATGGATGAAGAGCACCACCCCTGGCTTCCCCGACACATGCTGTGGCTTCATGATGTGGAGCTTGAATTCCCGCCCGTCCTCCTTGATCGTCTTCTCCGTGGTGGTCACGCCCGACATATCGACCGGAGTCTTGTCCTGGATCCGCGTCAGGATATCCTGGGGCTTCGGCTGGGGAAGTTCCCAGAACGGGCTCGCATCTTTGTTGATTTCGGCGAGGAACTCCTTGACCTTGGGGTCGATGTTGGGGTCCTTCGCCGGGTCTGAACCCGCTAGAGCGAGGCTGGGGCTGGAGATAAGCGAGGTGCACAACAGGAATGCGGCAGCTTTGGCATTGAACGTCATGGTTCGGTCCTTCTCGGTTTCGCCGTCGCTGTAGACGGCTTCGTTGGGTGATCGCGCTGTTGGCGATGGCCAAGAAGTGACCCAGCGTCTGCCGAATAGGAATCATGCGAAGGTGTTAATCTGAGCAATGGCGGGCTCGACCGCCCGGAAAGGCTGGGTTGCGGGCCTGCGATCTGCTTTACCGGCCGTCTACCTAAACCTTTGTATGAAACGGCGTCGGTCGTGAAAGTTAGCTGAACCAGCGAGTACCGCCCTGTTACTTCATGCGTCCGTCGGACGTCCATGATGAGGTCCTAAGCCTGGATGTCGCGGGCACCAGGATTCCTTGCATTCTCCGTGATCTAAATGCCGACAAAACAATGGTGACCGCTTGCTTTTCCAGACCCTCCTCCGCCGGACTTCCCTGCCATTGACGGGCGAGCCCGGCTCGTTCCTCCTCCGGTACGACAACCGGGATGACTTCGGGTTCTGTCGCCCGACGAGCAATGGTGCATCCGTACTTCGACAGGATTTCGGGCTACGCCTGGCTGAAGTGCGTGGTCTTTTACCAGGAAACGACGCCCATCTGTTTGTTCCATGTGGACGAAGAGGTGGGGATCCCGGCTCCGCTGCTGAAGAAGGTTAGGTATCAGATGTGAGAGCTGGAGCTCGAGGAGCTATATTCGCTGGAGGCGGTGGACGAGATCGGTGCCGTAACGCCGCTACTGCAGGATCTTTCCTACGAGGCCGGCTGGGAGGAGGTCCGAGACCATCTCTCGGAAACGGCGGCGTCGCGGACTAGGTATAACCGCACAGCTGGTCGGCCGCGCTTTATCGAGCGCTTGCGGATGACGAGAGGTTTGTAAGGATGGACTGGTCTTTGTAGGCCACGGCCACATGCTATTCTACCCAACGGAACCTGCGTGCAGAGCGGGGGGAAGCGCCGTCGGACCACTGGCGCTTTGGACATTGGAGGCCTAGCCGATCACGCGATCTCGTGTCGACCTTTGAATCATCGCAAAGGTGCGAACCGCGATACCGCAGCCTCGCGCACTCCCAAGACTTCGGCCATTCTGACCAGATCGGCGAGGGATTGAGCGCCCATTTTACGGGTCAAGTTGCCGCGATGTATCTTGACCGTGATCTCGCTGAGATTGAGGCGGCCCGCGATCTGCTTGTTCATCAACCCCGCCGTTACCAGTCCGAGGACCTCACGCTCCCGCGGTGTCAGACTATCATAGCGGGTACGGATGCTATCCATTTCCGCCGTCGCTGCCCGGCGCTTCCTGTCCTGCTCGATGGCCTCGGCCACGGCAGCGAGCATCTGTTCGTCGTCGAATGGCTTCGGCAGGAAAGTCACTGCACCGGCGCGCATCCCCCTTACCGTCATCGGGATGTCTCCGTGGCCCGAGATCAATATGATCGGGACCCGCACGTCCTTCTCTACCAGCGACTGCTGAAAATCGAGACCATCGGCACCCTGGAGACGGACGTCCAAGATCAAACAAGCAGCCGCATCCGCCTGGTCGCTGGACAGATATTCCTCCGGGTGGGCGAAACATTCGCTCCGAAGGCCCGCCGACCGAAGGAGGCTGTCAAGAGAGCCTCTGACACCCGCATCGTCATCTATAACGCATATGATTTCGGGAGGCATCCGATGCTCCTAAGATAAGGCCATTTCAACCTGTTCGAGAAGCTCGTCAGGGTCGACCGGCTTCTCCATGAAGGCTGCCGCGCCAAGGTCTGCGGCTTCGCGCCGAGCTTCTTCGCTCGGAAAGCCGGTCATGACGATGACGGCCATGGCATACCCCGCGATACGAAGCTTCCTTTGAAGCTCGAGGCCGTTCAGACCGGGCATATGCAGGTCCGTCACAAGGCAGTTTGTCGCCTCCTTAGCTGGCGAGGCGAGGAAGCTCTCGGCCGAGGAGAAGGTGTTGACCTTCAGCCCAGCGGCGAGAAAGAAGTTCTGGATACTCGACCGGACGTTCTCGTCGTCGTCTACGATCGCTATGCATGGCTTTTGTGGCATTACAGGCTCCTGCTGCCGGACGCGCCGTGCAGAGATTTGTCGCTTGATCCCACGGCAGCCAACTTCCGGCTACTATACTGATGTATGCAACGCCGTTGTCGCTTGAGCGGGCGCACGCCGTAGAGAGAATGCAAACATTGCTCCATGGTCTAAATTGTTTTCTGCCATTATGTTCCCCCCGTGCGCCCTCACGATCGATTGGGAGATCGACAACCCCATTCCCATTCCGTCAGATTTGGTACTGAAAAATGGTTCGAAGACGGAAGCTGGCTCTCCCTTTATGCCCGTTCCGTTATCTTTGACGAAAACGCGGAGCATGTTGTCATCGAGAAGCGTCCAGCCGACATCGAGCCGCCTCTTGCGTCCCTCCACCTCCCGCATCGCATGTATGGCGTTGACCAGTAGGTTGACCAGAACCTGTTGTATCTGGACCCGATCCCCCGTCAGCGGAGCAACCACAGGACCCTGCAGGTTGTTGACCGTGACGTCGGCTGACCGGGCCTCACGGCGGATGAGCGAGACCGCGTCGCTCACCAACTCCTCGACGGCGAATGCCCTGGCCTGCGGCTCCGCTTTGCGGGCGAGCGCCTTGATATTGGCGATAACCTGCGCTGCGCGGCTACCGTTGGCGACCACGTGCTCAAGGCAGCCACGAACCTCAGCGATATCCGGTTGCTCTCGGTCTAGCCACCGTCTTGCCGATTTCGCGTAGGTGATGACGGCTGTGAGAGGTTGGTTCACTTCATGTGCGATGGAAGCCGCCAATTGCCCGAGAGTGGACACGCGGCCAGCATGCGCTAGCTCCGCGGACGTCTTCTCCAGCCGGGCGCGCACTTCGTTCCTCTCGGTCACGTCGAGGGCCATGACAAGCGCCCTAGACCAAGGCTCGCCTTCCGGAAGTATGGAAACGCGGACGACCGCATCGATGGTTCTGCCCGCGAAGTTCTCCAGCCGGGTTTCGATTTCCACCACCTCGCTGCCCTCTACCAGAGCATAGATCGCATCGGCGAAACCTTCTTCTGTGCCGGGAAGCACGCGTTCTAGAACTTTTGAACCGACCAGCTGGGTGGGTTCGGTCACCCCCAACAGCTCCACTGCCGCCTGGTTGGCTTCCCTTACCACGGACGCTCTCAATGCCTCCCGCACCAGGGCAGGGTTGTCTTGGAGCCAATCCTTTAGCGCGTGTCCGCTTTTCACGGCCTCAACGACCAGACGACGGACCGCAGACCAGTCGGATTCCCAGGTCGCGAAGCCCGCCGACCGGAATATGGTCTGATAGCGTCGCTCGCTCTCAAGCCTGCGGGCGTCCGATTTCTTCCATTCAGTGATGTCGGTGCTCGTCTCGATAATGCCGAGGCTGCGGCCTTCTGGGTCTAGGCGCTTCAGCCAGCGCGTGGCGAGGGTGATCTCGGTGCCGTCGCGCCGACGGCGGGTGAACTCCCCAGTCCAGCGGCCTTCAGTCTCCAATACCTTCCGGACCTCTTGCGCTGGATACTTGCAGTGCAAAAGGGCGTCGCATCGTTTTCCAATGGCCTCTTCTTTAGTCCACCCATAGAGCTTTTCCGCGCCGTCGTTCCAGTAGATGATCTTGTCTTTGGCGTCCCTGATGATCACGGTGTTGTTCGTAAGCTCGAGAATTCTCGCCTGTTCGGCAAGCGTCGTTCGCACCGAACGGTCCCGGAGGGACAGGAGCGTCGTTACGGCTATGGCGACCAAGCTCACTCCAAGCCGAGAGTAGGCACTGTCAATGGTCTCATGCCCGTGGGAAACAACGAACGCCAATACGGTGAGGGCAGCGCAGCCAAGCCCCGTCAGAAGGACCGTATGTAGAAGCGCAGCTTGTGCCACAAGCAGGATGACGGAGATGTACAAGACAGCGATCGCCCCCTGCAGCGAAGTGCCGACATCCGTTAGGAATATGATGGCAGCTAACAGGCCGGCCAGCGCGAATGCGTACTTACGTTGAAGCAATGGAAGCCACCCGGGCGAAGATCGAGAACAGACTTGGCGCAGACATAGCTGCCCCAATTTGAGAAACGGCGCAATGTGGAAACCGGTCATTCCAGGGCGATTGTAGCCGCGGAGGGGTTCGCCGGGTGCTGCCACGTCGAACACCTTGGTGTCGTCAAACGTCACTTCGCTCTCCGTCAATTTACTGCCTGATGCAACTCTTAAACGTGATTGCAACAATTCGCAATATGATGTGAAACAATTTTCGATTAAGTAGATATTGTAGCGAAACATTGATGCAACAACTATGTTGCCATCAGATGCTTCAGGCCGAACTTAACTTCCCAGACCCCACGTCGTGAAAGTAGGGTCTATGACAAGCGAGACGACAGGCAGGTCTTCTCCTGGAAGCCGCATTCGCGCGGCTCGAATGGTGATCGAGCATCGAAGCGGAGCATCGTTCATGATGGGCGGCTGTGTCTTCCATAGCCGCCACGATCGGGTGCTCCGCGCATACGCTTCATGAATGGGTGAAGAAGGCGAGGTGGACAGCGGACAGCGTGCAAGTTTGCCGACTGACGTCGCGGAGAAGATGGAGGCTCTGGGACGTGAGAACCGGAGTTTCGTCAGGCCAACAAGACTTTGCGCAATGCGTGTGCGTATTTCGCCACTGCGGAGCTCGACCGCCCACTGAAGCGGTGATTTCCTTCACGATGCACATCGCTTGGTGCTCGGGGTCGAGCTGATTCTGCAGACTGCTGCGGATTGCCCCGTCCGCCTTATTAAGAGGTCATCGCCAAGCGCACGGACGTCGATCGTCTGTCGGCCCGCGCCTAACGCGACATGGCCATGAAGGTCGAGACACGCCAAGTGTTCAACGAGAACTTTCACGTTTCTGCGTGCGCAAGGTCTGGCGACCGTTGCTAGAGGAGGGTTACGGCATCGCTCGGTTCGCACAGCCGCTCGGCTTATGAGGGCAATGGGGCTTGCTGGGCTTTATTCGCGACAAACTGATCCGCAGTACGATCAGCGACAAAACTGTTAGTTTGCAGTGAACCCCTCGGGCTGGACCGCGGAACACGTGCAAAACTGATTCATTCTGCAGGCCTCAATCGGAGAAGGCTCATGAAGTCCCGACGTCCATATCGACGGCATTCGACCCCGTTCAAGTTGCAGCTGTGCCCGGATATCAGAAACGGCGTGATGCTGCCCCCGAACGAGGCCCGCAGCCCTTTCAAGCTGGGGTACGAGCCCCGCTGAGACAGCTACTAAGAGTTGTCAAACAATCATAGCGTTAAACAGTAGACCGGCCATGTTCGTTAAACTGAAGTTTCTTCCGGCCATCTTGGCCTCCATTCAAGGACGGCAGTATCAGATTTTGACACCCGCATCCAAGCGGCAAGGCGCTGGTCACGCTTTGGTCCCAGGAGCCGAACCAAGGCGTTAAGGGTGACCTGAGGCCGCTGCATCTGCGGCTGTAGAAGAGGCGATCTTGTGGCATTTGCCGCTTAATTCCGCAGCTTTGCTCTTCCCGCGCGTCGAGCGCGAGAAGGCTCACATCAAATCCCCGAGCCGCTTGATTCACGACGCCAGCGGCCCGTTGCTCGTAATGCTCCTTGATGTCGCGCACTGAAGCACAAATCGATCCCGCGCGCGGCCTTCATGGCCGCTAGCTTGCCGAACTCAGCGCCTGCCCCGATGGTGAGGGCAACCTGCCGGTCAGGCGGGAGGTCATGCGACAATTCCCCCGTTCACGCGTATCGACTGACCGTTTATCCAGCCGGCGCGCTCATCGATCAGAAGGGCTACGGCTTCTGCGATATCCTCGGCCTTCCCGAGGCGACCCAGCGGTGTCATCGAGATGAACATCTTCAGCCGGTCTTCGGAGTTCGCGTTGGTCAGAAGCTCCGTATCAGTCGGGCCAGGCGCAATCGCGTTCACTCGCACGCCACGCTTGCCAAGCTCCTTTGAGAGGCTTCTCGTGATGGCTTCGACCGCCGCCTTCGTGGCGCAATAGATACCGTAGCCGGCGGGGGACATTCCGATCACGCTCGTCGAGATGTTGATGATATGGCCGTTGTCGCGGAGGCGGTTGGACGCAAGCCTGCACCCGTTCAGGACGCCGCGGATGTTTACGGCTATCATCTTATCGGCAGTCTCGTCGTCGAACTCGCCGATCGGCATGTTCACCATCATCCCGGCGTTGTTGATCAGAATATCGACGCCGCCGAACACGCGTTCGGCCTCGTTGAAGAGCGTTTCGAAGTCGCCCGCCTTCGAGACGTCGCCGCGGACGGATATGGCTCGACCGCCGGCGGCTACGATTTGAGCCGCGTTCTGTTTGATCAGCTCCGAACTGGAGGCATTGAGCAGGACGTTCAGCCCCAATGAACCCAGCTTGAGGGCCATTTCCTTCCCGATTCCTCGTGAGGCACCAGTGATGATAGCTACTTTACCAGAAGCGGACATGTTCGTTTCCTTCGTGTGAACGTGGTGGGCGGCTGCGACAAAGTCAGCAGCCGTCCGAGGAAATAAAGCGGGTCAGGTGCGGCTTGTATCTATCCAAAGGTATGGTTTCGAAGCCACAGCCTGGCGAGAGGCCTTAACTGCTCGCGGGGGGCTTCGCGATAAACTCGGCCTGCCGGAAACGCGGATTTGGGACTTCAACGGAAGCTGATTGAAGCTAGGACGAGCGGCGCGTCGCCCAAATGAGCTGTGGCCTCTCCACCTAAACCTTAGTGTGAATGCCTTGTGGTTGGGTCAGTTCTATCTGTGTCAGCGTCGGAGCAACGCTTCGAAGTATCGAGTCCACTTGAAGTAAAAGGATGGATATATGAGCGGCTCGTCGAACAAAATCGCGCTCGTTACAGGCGCATCACGTGGAATCGGGGCCACCGCTGCTGAAAGACTTGCTCGCGACGGCTTCACCGTGGTCATCAACTACGCGGGGGGTGCCGCAGCCGCAGTCGCGCTTGCATCCAAAAATCGAAGAAGCCGGCGGGCGAGCCATGAACGCGCAGGCCGACGTTAGCGATCCGGTTTCCGTAAAGACGATGTGGGATAACGTGGAGTCCGCGTTCGGTGCCGTTGACGTCCTGGTGAACAACGCGGGGATCATGCGGCTGGCGAAGGTCGCGGAAAGCGACGACGCGCTCATCGACAGCCAGATCGCGATCAACCTCAAAGGTAGCCTCTACCTCATGCGGGAAGCTGCAAATAGGCTCCGGGACGGCGGCCGGGTCATCAACTTTTCCTCGAGCGTTATCGGTCTGCACCTTCCGACTACGGCGTATACATCGCAACGAAGGCAGCGATCGAGGGTCTCACCCAGGTGCTCGCACAGGAAATGCGCGGACGGGGCATCCCGGTCAATGCGATAGCGCCGGGACCTACCTACGGCGACGGCTCTTTTCCTGGACGGCAAGTCCCCCGAACTCGTCCAACACATGGCAAAGATGAATCACTGGAGCGGCTAGGCACGCCAGAGGACATCGCAGCGACGGTCGCTTTCCTCGCCGGGCCCGACGGCGGTTGGATCAACGGCCAGGTTCTTCGGGCCAGCGGCGGCATCGTCTGAATCAAGAGACCGTGCAGTCTTTCAACAACATCGGAAATGGTATGACCATGAGCAAGAAAATCATCCTTGTCACCGGAGCTTCCAGCGGCTTCGGCCGACTGACATCGGAGGCACTCGCACACGCCGGCAACACCGTCTACGCTTCGATGCGGGACGTCGGCGGCCGCAACGCGTCGTTTGCATCCGAGATTCTTGAGTTGTCAAGACGGGATGGCGTCGACATCAGGCCCATCGAGCTCGACGTACAATCCGACGCTTCAGCCGGGGAAGCCGTCGAGAAGATCATCCGCGACGCGGGACGGATCGACGTTCTGGTCCATAATGCGGGCCACATGATGTTCGGTCCCGCGGAGGCTTTCACTCCCGAGCAGTTCGCGGCGCAGTATGACGTCAATGTACTGGGAACGCAGCGCGTCAACCGGGCGGCGTTCCCGCATATGCGCCGCGCCAAGCATGGCCTCCTCGTATGGATCTCAAGCAGCAGCTCAGCAGGTGGTACGCCGCCGTATCTGGCACCGTACTTCGCCGCGAAGGCCGCGATGGATTCGCTGGCCGTGCTCTACGCCCGGGAGTTGAGCCGCTGGGGCATCGAGACGTCGATCGTCGTTCCAGGAGCATTCACCAAAGGCACCAACCATTTCGCCCATTCCGGCAAGCCCGCGGACGAGGCTCGCCTCGCCGAATACGAAGCTGGTCCGTACAAGGAGTTCGGCGAGCAGGTGCAGCGGGCCTTCGCGGCAATCGTACCGGAAGACGCCGACCCGCCCGGCGTTGCGGACGAGATCGTCAAGATCGTGGAAATGCCGTTCGGAACACGCCCGTTCCGCCTTCACTTCGATCCGACCCAAGACGGCGCGAATGTCGGTTTTGCCGTTCTGGACCGGGTGCGCGCCGAGATGCTCCACCGCGTGGGGCTGTCGGATCTGCTGAAACCCCACAAGCTTGTCTAGGTCACAGCGCCCGGCGAATGCGTTTCCATCGACGGGCGACTGTAAATGACGAAAACGCGTAGCCGGCCCGTCCTACCGGAGCTCCGGCTAAAACTCAGCCGGACATACTCTAATCGCTGAATGCCGCGGCATGTCTCACGCCCGTACACGACGGAAATATCCGACACCCGCCAGCGAGCGGGGGACGTACGAGGGCAAGCCAAAGGCTGTTCGGAACTCTCCAAGGAATTGGCCGCGGCTCAGGTTCCGGACGTCACACCTCAGGGCCCGCATTTCCCCGCTCGGGGGCCGATCCGAAACCTCAGTATAATTACGGGGTCCGGATCCTTCGGGAATGATGCGACGCAGCCAAAAGCGCTCGAACTAACCGCAGAAGGAGGCTTCAATGCCATACATCAAGACCAAAGACGGAACGAACATCTTCTTTAAGGACTGGGGAACCGGGCAGCCGGTCGTGTTCTCCCACGGCTGGCCCCTATCCGCGGATGCATGGGACTCCCAGATGCAGATCCTTGCCGGCCATGGCTATCGCGTGATCGCCCACGACCGGCGTAGTCATGGCAGGTCGGACCAGACCTGGGACGGCAACAACATGGACCAGTACGTTTCCGACTACGCCGAGCTTCTCGCGGCGTTGGATGTCCACGACGCGGTGTTGGTCGGCCATTCCACCGGAGGGGGTGAGGTCGCCCGTTACGTCGGGACTCACGGCACCTCGCGGGTCGCCAAGGCGGCGCTCGTTTCGGCAGTACCGCCGCTGATGTTGAAGACGGACTTCAATCCGGATGGAACGCCAATCGAGGTCTTCGACGGCATCAGGAAGTCCGTCCTCGACGACCGGTCTCAGTTCTACAAAGACCTCACGTTGCCGTTCTTCGGTTACAACCGCAGCGGTGCGAAAGTTTCCGAGGGAGTACGGCAGTCGTTCTGGTTGCAGGGCATGCTCGGCGGGATCAAGGGCCAGTACGACTGCGTGCACGAGTTTTCCGAGGTGGATTACACGGATGACCTCAGGAAAATGACGGTGCCGACGCTCGTCGTCCATGGCGACGACGACCAGATCGTTCCGATCAAGGCCGCCGGTGTCCGCTCGGCCGAGATCGCGCCGCAGGCCAGGCTGAAGATCTACGCGGGCGCACCCCACGGACTTCCGACGACGCATCAGGATGACCTGAATCGGGACCTCCTGGAATTCATCCGCGGCTAGCGGATCTGCCTTCCCAGCAACGAACCCTCCCTGACATAAGAAAGGACATGCCATGTCACACCATCTCGATTCTCCACTTGCACGCCAGGACATCCGTCTCGACATCACCGACCTCTACGTCTTCCGCGGCGAAACCGGTACCGTGTTCGCGATCAATGTGTGCCATTCGATCTTCGGAGAGATCCCCACGCCAGGCTATCATCCGGAGGGAATGTACGAGTTCAAGATCGATCTTGACGGCGATGCCGTCGAAGACATCACGTTCCGCTTCGTTTTCAACGAGCGCGACGCCCAAGGGAGGCAGGACTTCGCTTTGCGCCGCATATCCGGCACCGCCGCGTCCGATCCCCACGCGCAAGGCGAACTGCTGCTACAGGGGGTGACCGAAGAGCCTGCCACGTCGGCTTCGGGCCTGCGCGTGTGGGCTGGCAAGGCGGGAGATCCCTTCTGGATCGAACCCGACGTCCTTCATGCAGTCGGGCACGCGTTCCAGGATGGCACACGGATCGACCTGACGGACTGGGACGAGGGCAGCGCCAAGAACCTTTTCGCGGGGCACAGCGTCTACTCGATCGTTCTCGAAGTCCCAGACGAGCTTCTTTCGGCGGGCAACGCCGGTAGCGGCAGGATCGGCGTCTGGGCGGTATCGACCCTCGCCACCGACGCCGGGGGATGGCGCTCTATCAATCGTGTTGGCCTGCCGATGATCCACCCTCTGTTCACGCAGTTCAACGAGGACCTCGGCAACAGGCTGAACGCGGGCTCGCCTTCGGAAGATATTTCGATCTACGGCGAAGTTGTCACGAAGGCGATCGCGCGGGTAGTCGGGGCATACGGAACAGCCGAAGATCCGGGCGCTTATGCCGAGCGGGTGGCACACCGTTTCTTCCCCAACGTGCTCCCTTACGAAGTCGGCACTCCCGCCGTGTTCGGATTTTCGGAGTGGAACGGCCGTTCTCTCATCGACAACGCGCCGGACGTCATGTTTTCGATCGCGGCCAACACGCCCGTCCGCCTCGGAATCGGGAAGGAGTCGGTGACCACCGGGCCGACGGCGTCCTTCCCTTACATGCCTCAGGTTTCCCGATAAGCTTGGCCTCCGCTGGGACCGCTCCCGGCGGAGGCTCCTGACAAGCCACGACCTCCAAAGGATCCCTACATGACTCTTCCTAACATTTTCCGGGCGCAGGTTCTCTCGCCAAGCCGTGTTGTATCTGTAAGCCGTCTTCTTCCGAGGGAAGTCCTCGGTGTTGCCGCGTTCATCGCCATGCTCCACCTGGTGGGATGGGGATCTCTAGCTTTAGTGCTGTGGCCTGGCGATCTGAGCCTTGGATCCAAAGCGTTCGGCGTCGGCACGGGTCTCACCGCGTACATGCTCGGTGTCCGCCACGCTTTCGACGCGGACCACATCGCCGCGATCGACAACACCACGAGGAAGCTCCTGAGGCAGGGCAGAAGGCCGCATACGGTTGGCTTCTGGTTCTCCTGCGGCCACTCGTCGATCGTGTTCGGCCTGACACTGCTGATTGCGTTCGGAGTGCACTCCGTCGCCGGCTCGGTCCTGGACGAGAACTCGCTGCTGCACTACCTGACCGGAACCGCGGGCACCGTCATTTCCGCCACCTTTCTGTACCTCGTCGCGGCTATGAACATGATCGTTCTCTATGAAGTATGGAGCGTGTTCAGGCAGGCGCGCTTCGGCATCTGCGACGAAAGCGCCATCGATGCGAAGCTCTCCCGAAGAGGCCTAGTGAACCGACTTCTGAACAGGGTCATGAGCGTTGTTTCGAAGCCGTGGCAGATGTTCGTCGTGGGCACGCTGTTCGGTCTAGGGTTCGATACGGCCACGGAGGTATCGCTTCTCGTACTCACGGCAACCGGCGCGGCATCGGGGATTCCATGGTACGCCGTTTTGTGCCTCCCGGTGCTCTTCGCTGCGGGGATGTCGCTGATGGACACACTTGACAGTTCCTTAATGAACAGTGTCTACGGCTGGGCGCTCAACGACCCTCTCAAGAAGCTTTACTACAACCTCGTCGTCACGGCGCTCTCGGTCGTGGCCGCGGTGCTGATCGCAACAGTCGAGTTCCTTGGCCTGATGACAGAGCATCTCGGCCTTCAAGGCGGTCTATGGGACAGCGTAGCGGCTTTCGACATGAACGTAGTTGGCTTCGCGCTGGCCGGACTCTTCATGTTGACCTGGATGGTCGCACTATGGTCCTGGAAGGTCGATGCGCCAGAAACGACGGAGGGGCTTCGTCTGCGGGTTGTACACAGCGACGGTAACTGTGATTGAGCTAACGGATCGAAAGGTGGTCGGGATCGGTCGGGAGGCATGTGCCTGATCGCTTCGGCTTAGTCCCCTGACTTCGGGGTTGATGCTCTGCTCCGCACGAACGGCCTCCGACCAGGCCCGGCCTCGCTTCCTCCGCGAACACGCACACGAAATATGGGTGCCTCCCGCGCTTGCCGAAACCGCCACCTGCCGATTGCGGCGCAACGTGCTCGACATCGATCTCGAGACTCCGCATCGGGAGCCGCTTACAGAGAAGGACGGCTCCCGGTGGACGGGAGGCAGCCCGCGCGCTCGGTGGGAGGGGCCGGGCGGGCGCTGTGATCGCTGCCTCACCTCGTCGGGCGGCGAACGAGGCAACATCAGAACCGTACACTCCTCCTCCTCACACAGTGACCATACTTAGGTTTGTCACCGAGGTACTGGTGGTGGTCCGGCCCGCTGACCACATTCAGGGCAGTGGCAGCCACACGGAGCCACGTCACATCTAGAGGAAAAGCAATGGACCAAGGTACCTCCAGACGCACTCCGTCGCGTCGCGCTCGCCACTCCGAACCTGCTGGGCACGGATGCAGGTAAAGAGATTGCGGCTGCCCTCACAACCCTGCTCGCGGATGTTTTCGCGCTGTACTTGAAAACGAAGAATTTCCACTGGCACATGTCGGGCTCTCATTTTAGGGACTATCATCTCCTGCTGGACGAGCAGGCGGATCAGATCTTCTTATTGTCGGACGAGATCGCCGAGCGTTCTCGGAAACTGGGAGGATCGACCCTCCGCTCCGGCGGCCACATAGTAAGACTGCAACGCCTTCTGGACAACGATGCGGACTTCGTCACTCCAGAGGACATGCTCGCGGAGGTACGTGACGATAACAAGCAGCTGGCGGCCTTCATGCGGGCGACGCACGAACTCACCTCAACTCACGGGGACTACGCTACGACCAGCCTGATCGAGAACTGGATTGACCAGGCCGAGCGCAGGCACTGGTTCTTTTTCGAAATCTCCCGACGCTGACAGTTGTCGGGATCCGGAATATCCGATGAAGCACCGCCCTCCATAGCTCAGGCACGGCGCATGTGCTTCTGCAAGTGCTGCTGCCGAGGGGATGAACCTGAAGCTATGGCTTTTCGCCTGGCGAATCTCCATTGCAGTGGGTCGGGACGGTAGCTCGTCCGGCCGTTCGCTTGAGGCACGTCGGCTGTGGATCATGGCAACCTCGATACGAAAACCTCAGGAAGACATTGGCTCCGATCATGTCCCCCAAAACCATCCGGTCCGCCGAGCTCGGGTTCCGATAGAGGCCGGCGGTCGATTAACGGAAGATCACGGTCAACCGCCAACATCGCGGCTTTATAGCAAACCAGATTTCTATGTCCAACGGACGGCGATGTCTTTCGGGCATGCGGCGGCGGTGCGAATGCGAAAAAGCCATCAGCCGGGTGCCTTCCCGGATCACGGCCACCCGGGTGATGACCGACAACGGTTCCTGCTATGTCGCAAAAGAATTTGCCAAGGCCTGCAAGGCACTCGGCCTCAAGCACATTCGAACCAGACATTACACGCTAAAAACCGACGGCAAGGCCGAGCGCTTCATTCAGACCGCCTTGCGGGGAAGGGGCGTATGCACGGGCATATCCATCGTCAGAGAGCCGGAAACCACATCTGCCGAACTGGACCCACATGTACAATTGCCATCGCCCTCACGGAGGGCAAAAATTAAAAACGCCAATCAGTCGCCTCGGCCTGACCCGAGAAAACCTGTTGAGGTTCCACATTCAGCGAAGTCGTCCGGAAATAGCGTCGGCGCGCTGATAATCGCAGCCGGATCACGCGGCCAGGAGCGTGATAAAGCCGACGCCCTCAGAACGCACAGCGGGATGCGGTGTCTTACGAAATCAAAAGGGGAAACGCGGTCATCTGCGGATTAACGTCGTGCTTCCGAAGTCCAGTCCTCGCAGGCGGGCACGCCGATCAAATCTCGACACGATCATGCCAGATGCGCGCGTTCGCCCGCCGCCATTGGATTTCCGCCCCGACATCGCAGAGACGGTAACGGAGCTGTCACATGGCTTCGCGGGCTGTCCAGCTGACGCCCTCGCCAGGTGCCTCGTTCATCGACAGCCGAGCGCACGGCGCCGCCAAAGGACGAGGCCCTTCCCTAGCTTCAGACGAGTCGGCCCCGCGCCAGCTCTTCGTCGAGCCACGTCCGGAAATGGAGTGGCGGCCGATCGATCAGCTCCTCCAGCTTTGCGCCATCGGGCGCAGCCGGGGGTGTGCGTCCCAGAGAGAAAGACGCGCCTACCGCCGAGATGTGCCTGGCCATATCGACGTTGACCGGACCGCCGGGCGTTGCCTTGGCGATTTCATTCAACTCCTCCTTCCAGGCTTCCGCCGATACGGGCTCGAATGCTATCGTTCTGCCGAGCCGTTCGGAAAGGATAGCGGCGATTTCCGCATGGTCGAGCAGCTCGGATCCGGGAGGATACTGGATCGCCCGGTCTTCGAACCTGTGGGGAGCGATTATTGCTTCCGCCACCAACAGCGCGGCGTCTTGGCCGCTGATCCAGGGTACCTTGTGGTAGCCGAAACTGTTGCGGATGATGGACTGCGAGCGGATGCTCTGGCCGTGCAGCGTCGAGATGTTCTCGTAGAACAGCGCTGGGATCCTCAGCACGCGGAGGTCCAGTCCCGCCCATTGCAGCACTTCTTCGGCAAGCCATTGCCGCCTACCCAGGTGGCTCGGATGCTGTGGATGTGCCGGCCCCATGGATGTTACGAATACACGCGGCCTCGCTGCCGCCTCCTTGATTGCGCCGGCGAAATTCGCGGCGGCTTCCACCGCGCCGGCGGCGATCGGCCAAGTGAAGGTGACGTGAGTGGTATCTGCGACCGCTTTCAGGAGCGTGTTCCGCTCGAGCAGGTCGCCTATGAAGATCTCGGCTCCGAGATCGGACAACTCGTCCGTCCTCGCGCTTTGCGCGCGCGCCAGCACCCTCACGGACGCCCCCTGTTCTCGGAGCCTCCTGACCACGTGAGCCCCCGTCTGGCCGTGGCTTCCTGTGGCCCCGGTTACAAGTACAAGCAGATCCGACATATGAACCTCTTATTGCCGATGATGATGAAACGTATTTGGGTGATCCGCGCCGTCTCGCGTATCCCGAGGGCTTGCGACGCCGGAGGGCGGCGCAGCGAGGAAAGGCTTCGGCAGAAGCGATTCGGGAAAGTCCTGGTAGCAGACGGGCCGGACGAAGCGGTCGACGGCTAAAGTCCCAACGGAGCTGGACCGTCCATCGGAAGTCGCCGGAAACGGACCCCCATGTACCATGGCTGGTGAAACCTCGACGCCTGTGCCGAATCCGTTCACAATCAGACGCCCCGCAAGCAGCTCCAGTCGCGGGACCAGTAGCCTTGCCATTGGGATGTCTCTCTCGCTTATGTGGACGGCCACCGTCAGCTGTCCTTCCAGTGCCTCGAGGACCTTGTGGATCTCGATCTCGTTCAGGCAGGCGACTACGACGCTTGCTGGGCCGAAAGTTTCTTCTTGCAGCTCGCGGTCCGCGAGGAAATCCAGCGCGCTGGTCGAGAACAGCGCCGCCGCTCCATTCATTCCGGGGCTTCCTGGCCCCATGGCCTCCGTCGTCACCGCGCTTTTTGTAGACAGCCGCTCGAGAGCGGCGCAGTAGGCGTTGTGGATGCCTTTGGTCAGCATTGTCTGCGGCGGAACCTCAGCGATGCGCTCCGAGGCCCTCGCAATGAAGTTTCTGAGGTCCGGACCGTCGATCGCTAGGATCAGGCCCGGGTTCGTGCAGAACTGGCCTGCTCCGGTCGTCAGCGCCGCTACAGACGCCGCGGCGATCTCGTCACCCCTCTTGGCCAGAGCATCCGGGAGGACTACAACCGGGTTGACGCTGCTCATCTCCGCGTAGACCGGAATAGGCTCGCGGCGCTTGGAGGCGATGTCGATCAAGGCAAGACCGCCCCGCCGCGATCCGGTGAACCCGACCGCACGGATCCGCCGGTCGGCTACAAGCGCTTGGCCCGTTTCGTATCCGGCGTCGAAAAGCAGCGAATAGACGCCGGGGTGAAGGCCGCACTGCAGCGCTGCTCTCTGTACTGCTCTGCCGGCGAGTTCGGAGGTTCCCGGATGCGCCGGATGGGCTTTGACGACCACGGGGCATCCTGCGGCTAAGGCCGATGCGGTATCGCCTCCCGCGGCGGAGAAGGCGAGGGGAAAGTTGGAGGAGCCGAAAACCGCCACCGGGCCAAGCGGAACGTTCCTTACACGCAGATCGGGCTTCACCAGCGATCTGCGCATCTCGTCTCCGGGTTCGTGGCTGATCCTAAGGAAATGTCCCGCTGCAACTTCACGCCCGAACAGGCGCAGCTGCCCCACTGTGCGCGCCCTCTCGCTTTCCAGGCGAGCCAGCGGAAGGCCGGTCTCTGCCGATCCTCGCTCGAGTAACTGGTCCCCGAGCGCCATCAGGTTGGAAGCTATGGCATCGATGAACGCCCCCCGGTATTTCGGGGATGTTTCCCTATATGAATCAAATGCCGCGGAAGCGAGTTCAAGTGCCTCCTCGACATCGGCCGGCGTCGCGCTATAGAACGTCTCCGGCAGATCCAGCCCGCTCGCCTGATGAACAGCGTGGAACGCGGGTCCCCCTCCGCGGATGCCGAAGCCCCCTATGAGGCACTCACCTCTTACTTCCATGTCCTTCTCCTGTCTCGGCCTCCGACGCCCTCAACCGAAAGTTCGGAAAGGCTGGAGGTATCTCCTATCCACGGCTAATACAGAAACCGCGGCTGGATATCGTATTTTGGAAACTTAGTCTTTTCCAAAATACGGGTTATAGCCCGTATGTCAACAGCAGGCAGGAAGCCATCATGTCCGAGAGCCAGGAGAAACGTGGGCGGGGCCGCCCGAGACTGCGGGGCGACGAGGAAACGAGAACGGTTATCCTCGACGCGGCTAACGCGGCTTTCCGCTTAGGCGGTTATGCCGCCGCGTCCATGTTCGAGATCGCGCGCATCGCCGGGGTTTCCACGAAGACGCTGTATAAGCTGTTCCCGACCAAGGAGGCGCTTTTCAGTTCCGTGCTGGCGTCCCGGATCGAGGGTTTTGTACTCGCGGTAGAGCCGGACGGCCTCCGCGGGGTGCCGGTGGAGCAGGCACTGGAGGGCATCCTCACAGCCTACGGAGAACTGGCTCTTTCTCCGGATGTCGTGATGGTGACCCGCTTGGTCGTGAGCGAGTCCGGGCGCTTCCCTGAGCTTGCCGCCGCCTTTCAGGATCATGCAGTTTCGAAGATTGGCGCGGTCATGGAAGAATGGCTCGCCAGCCCCTCGGTAGCCGCGCAGCTAGATATCGAGGACGCGGCGCTGGCGTCCGCGATGCTGCGAGGGATGATGGCATTCGAACCGCAACGCGCGGCAATGACCCGCCAGGCCCCAGTTCCGACGAGCGAGGAGATCCGTCGGCGCGCCAAGATCTGTTCGCGCATATTCGTATCCGGCGTGGCACGGCAAAGACGGGTTGAGCGTGATTAGTCAGAGCGTTCGGGATCCAGACGACTGAGCCGGCAGACGGCGTATGATGAACCGTCGGATCGAAGAGATGAGCCAGAGCTCTCTCGGGACGGGTCAGCGCACGCGCATGCCATTCAGGAGCAGGTCCACCAGATGAGCAACGTGCGGCATCGGCGCCTCGTCCTTTTCGACCGCGATGGAAATTGCACTGACAACACAGATGATGTCATCGAAGCTCGCGTCTCCACGGATGATGCCGGCATCCTGAGCTCGCCCAAGCAGTCGCTCTCCTTCCGCGGTGATTGCAACACATCCCGGTGTGCCGTGCTGAATGACGGTACCGAGCGTCGCAGCGAGGCTTTGGTACACGCTCGTGTTTATCGCGAGGTCCTCGAGAAACCGTTGTATCGCCTCGCCTGGATCATGATCTGCATCGCGCGCGCGGCTCGCCGCAGAAACTGATATGAATCGCCCATCGCTGGTAGCCGCCAGAAGCGCTTCGCGCGTGGGGAAACGGCGATAGAGCGTGCCGATGCCGACTTTCGCACGCTTTGCCACTTCTTCCAGCGCGACACCCGCACCTTGCTCCAGAAACAGCTCTTCGGCCGCAACGAGAATTCGTTGGCGGTTCAGTTCCGCGTCGGCACGCAAGCCATGTTCAACCATTTTTTCTTCCTCATCTTGCAAAGTGGAGGAGTCCTCCATATTGTGAGTGGAGAAATCCTCCACTTGGCTGAAAGGCAATATGATGACGAAACGGTTCGAAGACAAGGTCGTGGTGATCACCGGCGGCAGTGATGGTATTGGACTGGCTTCCGCACAGCACTTCGCGGACGAGGGAGCTCACGTGTACATCACAGGGCGGCGGCAGGAATTGCTTGATGAAGCCGTCACCCAGGTTGGTCACAGTGCGGTTGGCATACAGAGCGATGCCACCAACCCCACCGACCTTGCGAGGTTTTACGAGCGCGTCAAGACCGACCACGGCAGGATCGATGTCGTGTTTGCCAATGCCGGCATGCACCACCCCGTTGCACTGGAAGAGATCACCGAGGCCCATTTCGACGCAACGTTCGACCTCAACGTCAAAGGTCTGCTCTTCACCGTGCAACAAGCACTGCCGCTGATGTCGAAAGGGAGCGCGATTGTCCTCAATGGCTCGATTGCAGGCTCCAAGGCGTATCCTAATCAGTCGCTTTACAATGCCAGCAAGGCAGCGGTCCGCTCCTTCGCACGGAGCTGGACCAATGATCTGAAAGAACGGGGCATCCGCGTGAACGTCGTTTCGCCGGGTGGCACCGAAACACGTCTGATGCGGCGCTTCTTCGACAATTCGCCGGGGGTTGAAGACGAGGTCCTCAAGGCGGTTCCGCTCGGTCGCCTGGGACGTCTCGAAGAAGTCGCGCGCGCCGTGCTTTTCCTGGCATCGGATGAAAGCAGTTTCGTCGCGGGCCATGAGCTGTTCGTCGATGGCGGTGTCTCGGCCGTCTAAGCCTGAATGGAACGACGAGCATCACTTGATGCGCATAAGTTGAAAGATGATGGAATGACGATGATGAGAATTATGGCTGGTGCCTTGTTGGCTCTGGTAATTTCCGCACCGGCGCATGCCGATGCCAACGATCCTGCCAAGGTCATTGCATCTGCGAATACCGGTGCGATCAATGTCGTGCTGGTCCACGGCGGAACCACGGCCGGCTCTGGTTGGAAGGATGTCCATGACATCCTGCGGGCGAAAGGGTTGGCGGTCACCGTCGTGGAACTACCACATACCAGTCTCCGAGATGACATCGCGGCGACTAAACTTGCTGTCTCCGTCCAGGGCGGAGCGACTGTTCTCGTCGGCCACAGCTACGGTGGCGCCGTCATCACCGAGGCCGGCGTGGCACCTAACGTCAAGGCATTGGTATACGTCGCGGCCCTCCAGCCCGATAAAGGCGAAAGTCTGGCTGAAATCAGCAGCCGTTTCCCCATGGGCATCGACATGAAGATGGTTGGAGACAAGAGTTTCGTTCCAAACCCGGCGACCTATCATGAGATGCTCGGCGCAGACCTTCCGCGCGACGTCACCGACTTCATGGCAGCGTCGGCCAAGCCGATGAGGGTGGATACATTCCAGATCAAGTTCCAGAACGCTGCCTGGCATGCCAAGCCGTCGTACGGCATCGTGACGACCGGAGATAAGGTTCTTACACCCGAATTTCTGCGGTGGATGTATCAGCGTTCAGCGACGAAGATTACCGAAATAGAAGCAAGTCACATGGTCTACATGTCTCGCCCGCAGGAAACGGCCGATGTCATTCTTCAGGCTGTCCGCTCGGCAAAGTGACAGTCTATCGTGCTGGGTTCGATCGTTCTTCCTGTGGGGAGATCCGCCTAGACCTGGCGGCTATCCTCAGAAACGGGAAGGCTCTTAACGAGGCTGATGGACATCCACTCGCAGCGCCAAAATCACCCGCAGCAGAGACGGTGGGAAGAAGCGCAGCGAGCGATTGGATGCCTGATGCTATAGAACTACTGGCCCTAGCTGAAATTTGTGTGGGAAGGGCTGAAAGAGTTCGGCGGCGTTTAACTTACATCATGCTAAAGAACGCGCTTATCATTCCTTCCTGTTAACAATGACAATCTCTTCACCGAGGCTGCATCGGATCAAAACGCCGATGTGCTAAATGACGTTGGTCACATGAGCGATCCAGATGGAGACCGCTGCCACAACAAAAAGCGCCAGAGAAGCTCGCGCTGATTTGATCAAATGTGCCCGCCTTGCCTTGGCAGGATTCCACTCATATACCATTACGCATCCATAATCTGTAAGTGGGAGTTGGCCAGTCCATCAGTCAGGCCGTAGCTCTGTAGAGACCCACGGCGATATCTCGTTGGGCTACGGTACCGAAACCCGGGGGGACGATTGATTGCTGTCAGGGCTTTTAGCCAAAAGGGTCGCCAAGGCCGCAACCTTGTTAGAGCCGTCCCATCCAGCGTCTTCAGCGGCATCAAAATAATCTGACTACAGAAGATCCGAGAGCCAACGTGCATTTTGCAACCGACGAATAGTTTCGCGTATGCTCCGACGGAGCATCAATGTGTGGGCGCATCTTCCTCTCCTTCTCGTCTTTTATGGAGAATGCGAGTCTCAATCGGATACGAAACTCTTGTAAAGCATGACGAATGTCAATTATCAGATCAAGCAATCTGGTAACCACATCTCCGAAATCACGTCGAGGGCAAAGCAAAAAAGCGCTTCAGCCATTGCAGAACCTCATGCAAGGCATTTCGCGAAGACTCCCCGTCAGAGCTTTCGAGGGCTATCGATCGGTCAAGGCTTTGACGCTGATGTGGCTTGTAACCTCAGCACCAACGCAGCCTCGAATATGCGGAAGTTTCGATAGGCCAAAAACGGAAACGGCTCGTTATCGGCCCGCGCAGATGTTATTTTTTCCATCATATAAGCGCATGCGACTTCGATCTGCGAGGTGGAAATCCTGTCGTCGAAGGCGATTTTTCGAGCGGTGTCTCTGGACATGCTTTTCCTCATCGCTGCTGGAATGCCATTTTGTTTATAGCAAGAGGATTTTCGACCAAGGAAGTCACGTTTTCTCGAACAAAAAGTATGCTGCCGCTATGATCCGACAGGCGCCCCTCCAGCCAACTTATGGCAAGGCTCGCATTAGTGAAAATGCCGCCTCAAGTGTAGCTCGGATATCCAGCTTTAACCACCGCGAGGATGAACGCCTCACGAACAACGTCGGTGCCAACTCCAGTTCCGCCGACGATAGTCTGTTTACTGGATTGATCGGGATCGTGCTGCTCACCAAATTATTTGCCAGCAGCATTGAATAAATCCCCGCCAACTAACGGGCTTTTCAAAAGTAGAATTTTCTCATGCTTTATCGTCGAGCAGATTCAGCGAACCTCAAATCCCTGCCATCCTGCGCCAGGCAGAAGGCGGCGTTCCGGTCCCGGAGTTATTCGGGAACGTGGAATTAGCACCGCCTCCATCTACAAGTGGCATTCGAATTATGGCGGTATGGACGGCTCGATGATCAGCCAGATGAAGGCCCTTGAGAACGAGAACCGTCGGCTGAAGAAGATGTATTCGGAGATGAGCATGCAGGCGGAACTGCTGAAGGAGGCTTTGGGAAAGAAGACACGGCCATCTCGCCGCCGGGAGATGGCCTTGAAAGCTGTGGCATTGCGAGGAGTGAGCATTGCACATGCCGGCCGCACCTTCGAGGTCAGCGAGACCTGCTATCGTTACAGCGCTAGCTGACCGACGAGAACAAGCAGATCGCCGATCTCCTGATCGGGCTGTGCTCCACTATGTCACCGCGGCGGAGATTGCTGGCGGGATGCGCGAAGCAGCGTGGCTACGTTCGGTCTTGAAGTTGAGTACATGCTAATTGTGAAAACGATCTTGGAAGCCCCAGGTGCTATAGCATTGAGCGGCGGTCTGAGCACACGACGAAAATCGTTTGTGACTGAGTATTGCCTTTCGACTTTTGAAGGGAATATTAGTTTTTAAGAATGGGCGGGGAGGAATTGAAGTGGCATCTAGGGATCCCAGAAATGCGGCACGACGAGTGGCCGCCAAGCAACGAGAAAAAGCATATAGATCAGCGCTTGCGACCCATCTCAGGGATCTCAAATCAACGCTTCGGCAGAGCAAGGAAAAAATCCGCGGGGCCAGCCTCTCCGGGCGCCGAATTCTTGTCGTTGAAGACGACTACGCGCAAGCTAGCGAATTGGCGAACGATATGCGTGCGGTTGGGATAGAGGTCGTTGGACCCTTTCCGCGGGCTAAGGAAGCTTTGTTAGAGTTGCGTTATGACAATGTTGACGCTGCGGTGCTCGACATCTACCTCGGGGAAGGAAAATGCTTTGAGTTGGCGGAGGCGCAGCTCGAAAAGCGGAAGCCCTTTATATTTCTGACCGGGTACGACAGGGCTGTCGTTCCGTCGCGATATGCCGAAGTGCCGTTTTTCCAGAAGCCATCAACGATGCGCGACTTCGGCACCTACTTCTCAGATGCGATTGGGTGACGCGAGTGGCGGTTACCGGAAATCGACGACTATAATGATCGGCCGAGAAGGATAAATATCACGGGTGAACGCATGAGAAGTTGTTTTTTCCGTTAGAGGCTCACGTTATCGGAACCTAATTTATTCGTTAAACTTCGGTCGCGGACGACATCTTATGACTATGCACCACTTTACCGCTCGAGCGTTGGTTTCGACCGGATATAACCCGATCAGCGCCCGCATTTTTGAAGGGTCCGCCAGGAAGTGTTGACCATCGACCTTATGAGCCGAGCAAGCCGCGAAGGTGCGGCTGTGTGCGATTACCTTTACAAGTCGGCCGGCAACAAGTGCCGGCCTTCTTGGGTTGCGGTGCCAGTACATCCGTGGTCACCGCAGCCTATCAACCAAGCTTTGATTTCAACATCTCGAGGTGATCGATGTGTTCCTTGATCTGTCCGCGCGCCAGCTTGGTCACGCTGAGATGCTCGCGGTTTTGACCGACCTTTAGGTAATCCTCTTGAATCGTCAGCAGTTTCTGGTGGCCGTCAAGCTGAGCCATGACAAACGCCCTGTCAAATTCGGCGCCGTTGACTGCCTTCAGCTTTTCGAGAGAAGCCTTGCCTTCAGAGTCAAGCATCGCCTCGACTTCATCCTGCGAGGGAGGTTTCAACGCGCCTTCGGCCTTGCCATCCAACTCCATCGATTTCAGGATGTCCGCCATTGTTTCCTGTTCGGCCACCTCCCATTTGGCGAACTCCTTCACCAGCGGATCGGAAGCTTTTTCGACTGCGACCCGGCTGGACGCCAGGGAAAGCGATCCCACTCTCTTCGTCGCATCAGCGTGCTTCTTCTCAGCGTCGCTGGCGGTTGCGCCGGTTTGAGCAAAAACGGCGGTAGAGGAGAAGAGTGCGGGTAGGGCGGCAGCAGCGACAGCTGTGGTTAACATCTTACGGCGGTTCATGGATATCTCCAGGTTGTTGGAACGCCCACGAACCTTGCTCCCACCACAAAGTTCCCTAGCCCAGAGCTTGATCAATCCGCTCGACGTGACCTGCAGGCGCCGCGCTGTCCTCTTCCTCGACCGCAACGATCTCAGCCGCAGTCAGCCCGGTTACGATCGCGAGGTCTTCAAGGCTGTAATCCTTCGCAATACGAGCCGCCTTGAGACGTCTTGCGGGTTTGATTTCCGGTGCAACAAACTGATCCATGTCTGATATCCTGTAGGGTGTTTGAAAATGCCTGAGCGTCTTCTGGGTCCCGTGTGCTACTCCGATGCGTTCGGGGCATTTGCAACCCTCAGTCTTCGGAGGCGCTCGTTCTTTTCTTCCCGCAGACGACGTTCGTCCTCAGCGGCATCAGCCGCAACCTTGCTGGTATGTTCGAAAATTTCCGCGCGCTCGCGGTCGCTCAGCTTGTTCCTAAGCCTGCTCACCATGACAACTATCCTTGAGGGTTTCCTGATATATGGTTGGCTTGCTGGGTGACTTCAACGCGATCGAGATGATTGTCCGGCAGCGTACCAAATTCTAATCGATTCCTGCTCATTCACTGCTATGCACGCGATGACGCCAAGCCGCAGCGGAGCGGCTTGCATGCAGAGTGAAGCCGACCTCAACCAAGCCTCGAAGCACCACTATGTCCTCAATCGTACGGACACGTCAGCGTTTGGAACTTCAGGCAGATCTGCCGGTTTCTTGGCCGCTAATCAAACGTGGAGTTCGAAATGACACCAGCCGTAGCACTCGTAACCGGCGCCGGATCTGGAATTGGAAAGGCCGCAGCTTTGGCCCTCGCGAGTGAGGGGTATAAAACAGGGGTGCTTGGGCATACGCAGGAGGACATTTCTTCCACGGTTGATGAAGTGCTGGCCGCCGGAGGCGAGGCTCTTCCTCTCCTGGCGGACATATCTGACGAGGATCAGATGGCTGCGGCCGTCAACGAACTTGTCCAGCGGTACGGTCGGCTGGACGTCGTTGTTGCCAATGCTGGCATTAACGGCGTGTGGGCACCGATCGATGATCTCAAACTGGCCGAATGGAACGATACGATCTCTGTGAACCTCACCGGGACGTTTTTGACGATCCGTGCGACCGTTCCTGAACTGAAGCGTGCAGGCGGGGGATCTATCGTCGTTGTCTCATCCATCAACGGAACACGTACGTTCACAACTCCCGGCGCAACTGCCTACACGGCGACGAAAGCGGGGCAGGTCGCCATGGTACAGCAGCTCGCACTGGAGCTCGCCCGCCACCACATTCGTATTAACGCCGTATGCCCTGGTGAGATCGAGACAAATATCGAAACCAACACCCAGCTGCGAAAAGAAGATGAGACGGCCATACCTGTCGTGTGGCCGGAAGGGCAGGTGCCCATCACCGGCGGGCGCCCGGGCCGCAGTGAAGATGTCGCGGACGTCATCGTCTTCCTGGCGTCCGACAAGTCGCGCCACATCACCGGATCTCCGATCTGGGTCGATGGTGGTCAAGGACTGCTCCGCTAATTGCTCGTTCCTCTCATGTAAAAGGTGCTGCTTTGGTCGAATATGCGTTTGGTCCACTTTTGCTGGAAAACGGGGTCGAGTTCAGGCTCTGGGCTCCCCTTGCAAAAAATGTATCGGTAGTAATCGAGGGGGAGGGGTCCCGGCCGATGCAACGTAGCGATGACGGTTGGCATCGTTCTCGCGCTGCGGGCGCTCGGCCAGGTACCCTCTATCAGTTTCTTCTGCCCGACGGCTCAAAGGTTCCGGATCCCGGGTCACGCCATCAGCCTGATGACGTCCACGGTCCGAGCGAAGTTATCGACCTCAATTCTTTCTATTGGAAGTCGAAGGACTGGACGGGCCGTCCTTGGGAGGAGAGCGTAATCTACGAACTTCATGTCGGTTCCTTCACGGCGGAGGGAACGTTTATGGCGGCCATCAGCAAGCTTGCCCACCTTGCAGACATCGGAGTCACCGCTATCCAGATCATGCCAGTAAGCGACTTCCCGGGACGCTACAATTGGGGATATGACGGCGTCCTACCTTATGCACCCGACAGCAGTTATGGCCGTCCCGAAGATTTAATGGCGTTGGTCGACGCGGCACACCAGCTCGGCATTAGTGTCTTCCTGGACGTCGTTTACAACCACTTCGGTCCAGATGGCAATTATCTGCCCACCTATGCACCGCTGTTTACCGAGCACCACAAGACGCCATGGGGTAACGGCATCAATTATGATGGCGAGGGCTCAAAAGAAGTTAGAGAATTTGTCATCCAGAACGCCATTTATTGGATCGACGAGTACAGGCTGGACGGGTTACGCCTGGACGCGGTGCACGCAATCAAGGATGACAGCGAAGAACATCTTCTTCACGAGCTCGCTCGACGCGTTCGCGAAGTCGCGGGCCTTCGGCATGTTCATCTGATCGTCGAGAATGAAGATAACGACAGCGATCTATTGAAGCGTGACGAAAACGGCCGGCCGGCCATCTTCACCGCGCAATGGAACGACGACGCGCACCATGTTCTGCACATCTCCGCGACGTGCGAAACGTTCGGCTATTACGAAGACTACGTTGATGACGCTGGTAAAGTCGGCAAGGCTCTTGCTGAAGGTTTCGTATTCCAAGGCGAACACATGCCGTATCGAGGCGAGAGACGCGGCAAGCCTTCGTCTGCTCTGCCCTCCACGGCGTTTATTTCCTTCATTCAGAACCACGATCAAATCGGCAATCGAGCCCGTGGCGATCGGATGATAACCTATCGGCCGCTGGAACCTGTCAAGGCGGTGACGGCCGTCTATCTTCTTTCACCGCAAATACCGATGCTCTTCATGGGCGAGGAGTGGGGAGCGCGCGAACCGTTTCCATATTTCTGCGACTTCGACGAAGATTTGAACGAGAAGGTCCGGAAGGGGCGGCGTGAGGAATTGTCACGGCTTCCCGGTTTCGACGCAGACGACCTCCTCGATCCTACCGATCAGTCGACTTTTCACACGGCGAAGCTTGAGTGGGCCCGGCTTGACGCCGGCGAGGCAACTGACATTCTGGCATTCTACAAGTCCCTTATAAGCTTGCGCCAAGAGCGGATCGTGCCGTTGCTGAAGGGAGCCGGTGGTGGAAGCGGATCGTTTCGTCAATGGGGACGCCTGACCGCGGTAGACTGGAAACTTACCGCTGGTTTCGGTCTACACCTGCTTGCAAACCTTTCGGACGAGCCGGCGGAAATACCGTTGCCACTCGCCGGCGAAGAAATCTTCCTGCTGGGCTCGGCCAGCGGTGCCGAACTGTCGCCGTGGTCAGTGCGGGTAAGCATCAGTCCCGCTCGGACTTAGAACTCGTGGATCAAAAAGGGTGGTAGCCATGAATTCGCAGCTCGACCGTTTAGCAAGAAAGCACGGGATCAGTCTGACGCGGCCGTCTCCGGAAAATTCGGAGGTAGCAATTACGGATGAAACGAAGCGAATGATCCTTGCCGCTTTGGGTGCGGATGAGAAGTCTGCTCAGTCGCCGCTGAGGAGGCAGCCTTCGGGACCTGGCCCAAAATCGTACCTGCCCGAAGTGTTGGAAGCGGACCGCGTGTGGGGCATCAGTTTGCAACTCTACGAACTGCGTTCTGCGCGCAATTGGGGGATAGGGGACTTCGAGGACCTGATCGGAATGATCGGGTTGGCGAGGTCGGTGGGCGCTGATTTTCTAGGACTTAACCCGTTGCATGCACCGTTTCTCGCCGACCCGGATCGCTGCAGTCCATATGAGCCGTCTAACAGGCAGATGCTCAATCCCCTCTACATCGCTGTCGACAAAATCAGAGGTTTTGAGAACAGCGCCGAACTCGTAGAGCGATTGCAATCACTGCGGCAAATGGAGTTGGTCGACTACGTCGGAGTTACCAAGGTCAAAATGCTGGCGCTTCAGGAGATCTGGCGCTCCTGGCAGGACACGGCACGCGGCACACCGGAAGCCGATGCTTTTAATGACTTTATAAAAGTGGGTGGGGACGCTTTGCGGCGGCACGCGCTGTTCGAAACCTTATCTGCATCTATGACAAAGAAAGGTCATGGTGCAGGTTGGACATCCTGGCCAAACGCGTATCAAAGCCCCGTAAGCGCGGAAGTAACGGAGTTCGCCAATGCGAATGCCGATACCATCCACTTCCATATGTGGCTGCAATGGCTGGCTCATCTGCAGCTCACCGAAGCTGCTGAGACTGCCGGCAAGGCTGGCCTGCGAATAGGCCTTTATCTCGATCTGGCCGTTGGCGAAGCCATCGATGGGTCAGCCACCTGGAGTGAGCGAGAACTCTATATCTCAGACGCTACGGTGGGAAGTCCACCCGATCCGTTCGCGACTGAAGGACAGGATTGGCACCTCGCAGCGTTCCATCCGGCAGCGATAGCGTCAGGAGAGAATTCTCCTTATCGGCGGATGCTCACCGCTGCGATGCGCTATGCCGGCGCTGTGAGGATTGATCACGCAGCGGCATTGCGGCGTTTGTTCCTGGTGCCGCTAGGCAGGGCGCCCGACGAGGGTGCTTACGTCAACTATCCGCAAGCCGATTTACTGCAGATTCTCTCGGAAGCGTCCGCCGAATTCCGGTGCCTCGTCATCGGTGAGGATCTTGGTATGCTGCCGGAGGGGTTGCAGGACGACCTTGCTGAAGCTGGGATCTTGTCGTACCGCATTTTATCCTACGAGCGCGACGACGCTGGTTTCAAGCCCGCCGACGCCTATCCCCGGCTGTCACTTGCCTGTATTTCGACGCACGACCACCAAACCTTGGGGGGATGGTGGCGCGGTGCCGACATCAAGGCTCGGAAGGAACACGGTATCGTCCCGCCCGATGTGACCGAGATGCATATCGAAGAACGGGATCACGAGCGCGAGGACTTGAAAACGGCGCTGGATGAGGCAGGAGTGGAGCCTCCGGCTCGACTGCCGCCCGTGAAAGCAAGCGACGATCAGTTGAAAGACCTGGTGATCAGCGCGCATCGATTCATCGCCAAGACGCCGTCGGTGCTCGTCGCGGTCAGGTTGGCGGATATGACGAACGAGAAACGTCCGACGAACATACCCGGGACAAGCAGCAGCTATCCCAACTGGAAGCCGAAGTTGTCCGTGTCAGTCGAGGAGTTGGACGATCTGCCGCTTCTGCAGAAGATCGCCAAAGTGATGCGAAACGAGAGATCGGGTCGAGGATAACGGATGCCCATCAATCATATCAGCTTGAGTTCGCCCGGCGTAGGATTGGTGGTGAGTGTTCCCGTTGGCTTTAAGTGTTGGCGCGAAGCTTGCGGATCAAAATGTAGCTCGACAAGCAGAAGCAGAGCGAATTTGTGAGAATGATCGGCCATTCGGTTTTGAGGATGCCGAAAGTCGACCAGAGAGCAAAGCCGACAACTGTGAGGAGGTACATCCGCGTCGAAATCGCCGTTGTGTCGCCGGTTTCGATCACCTTCCACACCTGCGGAACGAAACTTGTCACGGAGCAGATCGAAGCGAGATAGCCGATCAGCAATGTCGTATCCAATGAGCTTTTCCCTTCCTCGATTTTTTGCACATAACGGAGATTTCCACAGCGCAGCCCATGAAAACTGCCGCCTGCTCCCTCCAGTTAGACGAGCCATCCGTATCTATGGTTGCTCAATCTTCGTCGCGCGGACCAATTCATCCTGCAACAGCTGTTTCTCCCAACTTTGCCGGAACCCAAGGACGGTCTAGCGTCTCCCTCACGACTTCGACCATCCTGATTGTTTCCGCGAACGGCATCCCGGTTCGATGTCGTGATCTCGTTGGGCAGGTAGCCTCGGCGCCTCGAATCTTTCCAGCACAGTGGCTTTTCGATCGTGCCCGGCGCGCCTGTTGAGACATGCTAACAGTGCCTCCGATCGATAGTTCCCCGTAAGTCGATAATCGGTCGCTGGAGGGTTATCAGCTCGTCTCCACGTGCGAGCGTTTCGCAAGACGGAACTTTTCGGCTTCTTCGCTGTTCGGACGCCGGTCGAAAGACGGCTGAGTTCTGCTTGAAGGAGAAGGAAATGGGCGACAACAAACATGGTGACACGGGAGGAGGCCTCGCTCCGATGTCTGGTACCGCCGACGGGCCACGCCCGTCACAGTCCGACAGACCTCAGGAGGCTGGAGCGACAGCGACCGACATCAAACAAAAGCTTTCGGACGACGTTCAGTCGGCCAAGCAGTTTGCGAAAGACGGTTTGTCGGAAGCTTCGGCAACGGCACAAGCGACAGCAACTGAGCAGAAAAACGTTCTCGCAACCAAAATGAATGGTGTCGCGCTCGCCTTCGAAAAGGTAGGTGGCGAGCTCGAGCAGGGGGACAACCGGGATATCGGCAGACTTGCCCGCAGTCTCGGCTCCAGTATGAAAACTTTCTCGAACGACATTCAGGATCGCAGCCTCGGCGAAGTTGCCGGGATGGCGGAAGACTTCGGCCGCAGACAACCGCTCGCGTTTCTGGGCTTAGCTGCGATCGCGGGTTTGGCTGCGAGCCGGTTCCTGACAGCCTCTACCGAAGCAAAAAACGAGATGGCCGCAACATCTTCCTCGAAGACGACAAGTCCTGAACCTCAGCCGATAGGTATCACACCGTCCGGTTCGACACCTGGGCGCGTCACGAGCACGGAGGGCCGCTTCAATGGCTAAATCGTCAGATGAACGCTCCCTTTCCGAACTTGTGACCGGCCTGGTCGGTGACATTTCCGGGCTGTTTCGCAAGGAAATCAATCTTGCGAAGACTGAGGCCTCGGAAAAAATGGCGCACGCGCTGACCGGGATCGAGGCATTTGCCGCAGGTCTCGTGCTCGCCGTTTGCGCGGTCGGGGTTCTGCTAGCTGCACTGGTAAACGGCCTGACAGCCTTTCTCGTGGCGCAGGGCATGAGAGAACCGAATGCGGACGCCTTGTCTTCGGTGATTGTCGGGGTGGTAGTCGCGCTTATCGCATGGGGCCTGATTTCCCGCGGGCTGGCGGCCCTGAGAGGCAACAACCTGAAGCTCGAGCGCACCTCCGCCTCTCTCCAGCAGGACGCCAAGATCATAAAGGACAGAACGTGATGGCTTACACATCTGAAAATCAGAGCGCTGCGGATATCGAACGCGAAATCGCCGAGGACCGTCGCCGGATTGAGACCAAGCTCGACGCCATCCAGCAGCGCATGTCGCCCGGTCAGCTCGTAGATGAAGTCATCAGCTACGCGAAATCGTCTGGCGGCGGCGAATATGCTTCCAATCTTGGTGCGGCCGTGAAGAATAATCCTGTACCGATGGCGCTTGTCGGGATTGGACTGACATGGCTGATGGCCGGACCGAAGACTAGCCCATCCTCCTATGTGTCGACAGACGAGGAAGACTATCCCCTTGCGACAATTGAGGGTGATGTCCGCCGGTCTGGTCCGATCACAGTAGAGGGATCGAGCCGCTACAGTCACTTCGCCGACAGCGCAGGCAGCCGGTACAAGGCGCTGACCGACGAGACCGGCCGACGTGCCGGGCACTTCATCGACGAGAGTGGCAAAACTTTCCGCGGGTTTGCGGACGCGTCAGGCCGACAGTATCACGATCTCCGCGATGAAGCCGGCAAGCTGTTCGATGAAGCATCTGGCTGGGTCTCCAGCGCATGGCGCGATCTGACGCAATCGGCGGGCAAAACCGGCGGAGCGATGTCGAACGCCGGCCGCAGTGCAATGGACACGGGCACGCAGCTTAACGAAGCGATCCTGAAGCATTTCCGGGATCAGCCTTTAGTCGGCGGCGCTCTGGCCTTTGCCGTCGGCGCGGCCATTGGCGCAGCTCTCCCCCACACGAAGGTCGAAGATGATGTGATTGGCTCGGTTTCTGATGACGTGAAATCTCGCCTCTCTCAGGAGGCTTCGAAGACCATGGATGCGGCTGAACAGGCTGCTACCGATGTCTATGATAGGGCGGTATCGGTTGCCGCGGAAGTACATGATACAGCGCGTGATCGCGTGAAAGAGGAAGTCCAGACCGTCAAGCAGAGCGAGCGACCTCCATCCGAAAACAGCGTTTGAGTGAAAAAGGGGAGCGGACATGATCGGCTCCCCTTACTGGATGGGCCAAGGCAATCGAGCGCGGTCGCCGAGAAGCCTTTTTCAAACTACGCCCCCGACGGGCAACCATCAGGTACCTCTTCTTTTCCCGTGTTGGCCTCCGCTGAAGTGATTGCCCGTTGATGCGCGTCCGACAACTGCAGTTCCCATTGGAAGGAACTCCGCCGCCACCCGGTTGTTCGTGGCATGACTGAGGTAGTGATGAATGATCTCGGCAACTGGCGGCATATCTGTGTCGATGCTCAGCGGATGTTTTCAGAAGACACGCCCTGGCATGTGCCGTGGATGACGCGCGTACTGCCCCAGCTTCAGGAACTCTCGGAACGCCACGCCGATCGGACGATATTCACCCGCTTTATTCCAGCCGCTCGCCCCAATGACGTGGTCGGGAGCTGGAAAGACTATTATCGCAAGTGGTGGATGATGACCGGCGAACATCTTCCAACGGAACTGCTCGGTATCGCACCGCCTCTACAAAAATTGGTGCCGCCGGCCCAGGTCTTCGACAAGGTGACCTATTCGCCGTGGGTGGATGGCACGCTGTCTTCTCTCCTTTGGCAGGGCGAGGTGGACACGGTTGTCATCACCGGAGGCGAGACGGATGTCTGCGTTCTCGCGACCGTCCTTGGCGCAATCGATCTGGGCTTTCGCGTGGTCATGCTGAGTGACGCAGTCTGCAGCGGCGCCGACGAGACGCACGATGCAGCTGTCGATTTGCTCGGCGATCGCTTCTCCGTTCAGCTGGAGCTCTTAAAGACTGAGGAGTTCCTGTCGGCAGTCCGGTCTTGAAGCGGTTCGGAACTCACCGTTTCTCGCGAGAATGCCGCGGGTTCGTCCCTTCGCCCGAAGGCTGTTCTTGTCGGAGGCTACGCCTCATATCATCAACGGAAGGAAAACATTATGTCCATTAAAGTTCTTGCCTTCAACAGCACGCTGAAATCCTCTTCTGCATCGGACGCCTCTTCGACCGGGCGACTGCTCGACCTCCTTTCTGAAGAGTTCAAAAAACACGGCGCTGAGACAGAGATAATCCGGCTCGCCGATCACGATATCAAGACCGGCGTGACTTCGGACGAAGGCGACGGAGATGACTGGCCGGCGATCCGGGAGAAAGTGCTTGAAGCTGATATTCTTCTTATGGGAACGCCGATCTGGCTCGGGCAGCTGTCAAGCGTATGCAAAAGAGCCCTTGAGCGCATGGATGCGTTCCTTGAGGAGACGGATGATGAAGGACGCATGGTGTCTTATGGCAAGGTTGCAGCTGTGGCCGTCGTGGGAAACGAAGATGGCGCTCATCACGTTTCCGCCGAGATCTATCAAGCATTGAACGATGTCGGGTTCACAATTCCCGCCAACGCCGTTGCCTACTGGGTGGGTGAAGCAATGGGCTCGATGAACTTCGTTGATCTGGAGGATACGCCGGAGGAGGTGCAGACAATGATCTCGATGCTCGCGCGCAATAGCGTTCATCTCGCCAGCCTTCTGAAGAGCGCCCAGTATCCCGGTGAAAACAGCTGAGCACTCGCTGCCTGCAGAAGATCGGGAACTTCTTCTGATCGGAGCGGTTCCACTAACCCGTCGAATGAAGCGCCGTGATGAGTGGTTGCTCCCCCATTCACAGCGCGCAGCCGTAACCAATCATCCGGATATGGCCCATCTGGTAACCGCGAGGTAAATCATGACAAACATCAAGGCCAAAACCTTCGACAGTGCCGAACAGCTCCGCGAGCATCTCGCGGAACTCGATGAAGAGGCACCGGCCGACGACCCGGCTGTGCCGGCGGACGAAATAGATCCGCGTGAACAGATAGCCGCGTTACGGCGAGAAGTCGCGCAGCTGCAGCAGCGGCTCTCATCGATCCGCAGTTACACTGATGGCGTCTCGACACTTACAGACCCCGATCGGCCTTGGCGTCGGATCGCGGTCACCGTCGCTGCGACTTTCATCTTTGGACGACTAGTTCAGAAGCTAAGGCTGGGGACGCTTGGCGCTGCCGCCGTACCGCTCATCGCGACACAACTCGGCAGCCGTTTCTAAAGTGCACCATTTTCAAGCCTTTGTAAGGATAGCAATATGACATCTGCCAACCAGTTCGATATTCAAAACCCTCTCACCCAATATCCGCAACCAGAATTCCCCAAACAGCCACAACCCGTCCCGGGCCTTGCCAGCAAGATGCAGCCGGTTCCGGACCACGGTGAGACGAGCTACAAAGGTTCGGGCCGCCTTAATGGTCGCAAAGCCTTGGTAACCGGTGGCGATTCTGGCATCGGACGGGCGGCTGCGATCGCGTTTGCGCGCGAAGGTGCTGACGTTGTCATCAACTATCTCCCGGAAGAGCAGTCTGACGCCGACGAAGTGATCAAGCTTATCGAGGCGGAAGGCTGCAAGGCCATCGCCATTCCCGGCGACCTGAAGAGCGAAGAGTTCTGCAAGTTGCTGGTCCAGAAAGCTCACGATGAACTTGGCGGGCTCGATCTTATTGCGAACGTTGCCGGCCGCCAGAAGGCGGTTGAGAGCATCGCCGATCTGACCACGGAGCAGTTCGACGAAACTTTCAAGACCAACGTTTACGCCCTGTTCTGGGTCTGCAAAGCAGCACTGCCTTTGCTGCCGGAAGGCGCAACCATTATCAACACTGCGTCCATTCAAGCTTATGAACCATCCGCTAGTCTGCTCGACTACGCGCCCACCAAGTCGTCGATCGTTGCTTTCAGCAAAGCGCTCTCCAAGCAAGTCATCGAGAAGGGGGTACGGGTCAACGTCGTGGCGCCGGGCCCTGTCTGGACGCCGCTGCAGACATCCGGAGGTCAGCCTCAGGAAGCTATCGTAACGTTTGGAAGCCAGGTCCCGATGAAGCGCCCGGGCCAGCCGGCCGAATGCGGACCGCTCTATGTTTTTCTTGCTTCGCAGGAATCCAGCTACATCACCGGTGAGGTCTTCGGCGTCACCGGAGGCAACACGCTTCCCTGATGCTGGAAGCGCTTCAGCCTGAACGCTCGGGCGGTTTTTTGCCGCTCGAGCACTATGCAGCGATCGGCGAGGGCAGGTCAGTTGCGCTCGTCGCGGCGGATGGCTCCATCGATTGGTGGTGCGCACCGGACATGGATTCTCCGCCACTCTTCAACCGCTTGCACGATGCTGACGGTGGGCGGTTTTCCCTAACGCCGGTTGAGCCTTATTCGATTGAACGGCGCTACCGAGAAGGCAGCAACGTCCTCGAAACCACCTTCATAACCGATACCGGTCGGGCCCGGGTGACCGAATCCATCAACAGTGGTGCTGGCGGCAGGCTGCCCTGGTGCGAGCTCGCGCGACGCATTGAAGGCGTTTCAGGCGAGGTCGAATTCGAGATCGTCATTCGGCCGATCTGCGCTCAAGGGGAAGTCCGTCGCGCCAACCACCCCAATGCCTCCATCCGCTATATCGGGGATCTTACAACGACATTCTGCCATTCGGATGAGGTCCTGATCGTTGATGATGACGACCACAAGACAGTCGCTCGATATCGAACTAAGACGGGTTCACGTATTTGCGTCGCGTATCTTGTTGCCGACAAAGCGCCACTGGCTATCCCCGACTTGTCGGAGATCGATGGCCGCATCGACTTCAGCGACGAAGAATGGCGCCGCTGGACTGAAAAGCTGTCTTACGATGGGCCGTTCAAATCAGACCTCGTCCGTTGCGCCCTGTCTCTCAAGTTCTTGCTTTACTCGAAAACCGGCGCCATTGCTGCAGCCGCAACCTCCGGGCTGCCGGAACGGATCGGTGGCGACAAGAACTACGACTATCGATATGCCTGGATCCGCGATGCAGCCTATACCATCAAGGCTTTTCTGCGTGCTGGTGCCCTGTCGGAAGCGATCGGAGCTTTTGGATGGTTGGTGCGCACGATCGACGAGGATGGACCGACGCCATCGGTCGTGTACACTTTGGCCGGCCGCGAGGTTCCTGATGAACGGGTGATCGACGTACCCGGCTACAAGGGGTCGACGCCGGTGCGCACGGGCAACCGCGCAAAAACACAGGTGCAGCTCAGTTGTTACGGCGATCTCCTGGAAACCGCTTTTTTGTTCGCCGAGATGGGGCATGTGCTGGACCCGCCAACGGCACGCCTCATGGAACGATTGGCAGACCAGGTCGTCGATCGTTGGGAGGAGAAAGATTCAGGTCTCTGGGAGCTCGAGGATCAGCAGCATTATACGTTCTCCAAAATTGGATGCTGGCTTGCGCTTGTCCGCGCATCGCGTCTTGCCCGCCGGGGTCACATAGAAGGCGATGCAGAGCGATGGGAGGAGGAAAGTCGCAAGATCCGCGACTGGATCGACACCCACTGCTGGTCAGAGAAGGAGAAGAGCTACACTTTCTATGCCGGCACAGACAAGCTCGATGCAGCGCTACTTTTGACCAGCCGTTTCGGATTTGAACACGACGGTCGGCTAAAAACGACACGCGATGCAATTGAAAGAGAGCTCGCCGTCGGACCGCTCGTGTATCGCTACAGCGGCGCAGCCGATGAAGAGGGTGCCTTCGTTGCCTGTTCCTGCTGGCTGATCGAAGCCTGCGCTTTCCTCGGCGATGTCGACCAGGCGGAAAAAAAGCTGAAAGAGCTTTTGATACCACTTGGAAACAACTTTGGCATTTTATGCGAGCAAATCGATCCCCAAAGCGGTGCAGGGCTCGGCAATCTGCCGCAAGGTCTCAGTCATCTCACCCTTCTTCATGCGATCTTCTCACTTCAGGAAAACCGATGAGAACCGGAAACGCGCTTCCACTCGACCTCAATCTACCAGTGTCCCAACTTGGAGAGGGTATCCACTGGGATGCGCAAACCTCATCTCTCTGGTGGGTCGATATCGCCGGCAAATGCATCCATCGATACGATATTGAGGCAGGAAACCATCGATCCTGGTCCGTGTCTAAGGAGGTGAGCTTCGTCTTTCCCCACACTGACGGGCAATTGCTGATCGGTTTGAGCAACGGCGTCCACGTCTTTGATCCTGAAACTGGGGAAGAGCGCCCAGTGGCTTTGCTCGACCTGCCTGCAGATCACCGGCTCAACGACGGAAAGATGGATCCCGGTGGTCGGCTTTGGGTCGGGACGATCAACACGTCGGCCGAGCCGACGAACACGGCGGCACTCTACCTCCTTCGAGGCGATCGGCTGGAGGAGGTCGAAGGTGGATACACGAACGCGAATGGCAAGGCATGGAGTTCGGAAGCAGGGCTCATGTACCACGCCGATACCGGTCGAGAAACGATCTGGGTATACGACTACATTAGCGGTGAAGGCCTCGTAGCAAACAAACGGGTGTTTACCAGGACGGCTGAGGGAAGTCCGGACGGACTTGAAGCTGATAGTGATGGCAACCTCTATGCCGCGATTTTCGGCGGCTCCCGTGTCGACGTTTTTTCGCCACGCGGTGATCTTGTCGGTCGAGTCGATCTGCCGGTCCCCAACGTTACAAGTTGCTGCCTTGGGGGACCAGGTCGCAAGACACTCTTCATCACGACCGCCTTCGACGGGATGAGTTCCGGAGGGCGACAAAAAGCTCCCCTGTCCGGGCATGTCTTTCAAGTTCACCTGCAAGCGTAGGGGGTAGCGGCCGAAACCAATCGGAGGCTACCCACGTTAATGGGCGAAAACGCAGGAAGGGTTACGCCATGGGTCCCCCCGATCAGCCAACCATTCGGAAAGATGGTCTGCAACTCAACGAACATCGCAGGTTTCAGGAGCGTTTCTGGACGATCGAACGGATAGCCTGGTGTGCCTTCGCGCTCATCATTGTTGCCGGCTTGTTTGGCGCCTTTGGCTCCGGCGGCCCGCTCGCCATGAAAGTTACCGTCATAGACAGGGCAACCATCGAACATCCCCGCATCGGTCGGTGGGAGGGCACCGACGAAATGATGGTGCGCTTCAGACCCGATTCATCTGCGCGGACCCGCTCTTTATTTCTGTCAAACTCCTTTGCTGAAGTCTTTCAAGTTGAGGATATTCAACCATTGCCGATGCGCACAGTCATTGAGGGAAGCGGTCAGCGATTGTTCTTCGACAATCCAGGTAGTGACGGCGGTACGGTCACACTCCATCTCCGCGCGCAGTCTGCTGGTATGGCAAGCTTCAGTGTCGGGATCGACAGCGAGCTAGTATCCCTTTCCAGCTTTATCTTTCCGTGAGGGTATTATGGAAACTGTCATACGCGGCGCAGCCATCTATTTCATTCTGCTTATAGCGTTGCGCCTGTCCGGCCGGCGGACGGTGGCGCAAATGACGCCGTTTGACCTGGGTGCTGCTTCTCATTATCGCTGAAACCACACAGCAAGCCCTGCTCGGCGATGATTTTTCGATCATAAATGCGGCGCTTCTGATCATTGTGCTGTTCATGCAAATTCCGAGGCAACCCGCCCCCTGATTCCGAAATGATGTCGCCCCCTAATTCCGAGAAATAGTCGCCCCCTCGTTCCGAGATGATGCCGCCCCTTTTTGAGGCATCTTTGAAGGATGTTCTGCAGGTGTGAAGTTTCTTCCCTCGAGGTCGAGGAGGAAGGAACGCAATGCCTGCGGAGAGAGTGGAGATGCGGCGTGTCCGCGAGATACTGAGATATCGG